>ERZ761602.981-NODE-981-length-55743-cov-5.853541_pt1 | contig 55743 bp, 41 predicted proteins | sample MGYA00512165_ERZ761602 | MGnify/ENA primary metagenome ERZ761602 (study PRJEB28899, sample SAMN02445085) | bioreactor sludge metagenome | biome: EBPR sludge; isolation source: Thorneside wastewater treatment plant | place: Australia: Brisbane, Thorneside Wastewater... | reverse complement strand
ACGGAGAAGAGAGCGCGAACCGCGTCCCGGGCACGCTCCACGAGCCCCGCACGACGCGCGCGGCGCTCTCCGCGCGAACACGATCGCGGCGCGCGCCGCAGCGGCAGCGCGCAAACCCCTGCGAACTCAGCGGGAAAAAGACGAAGCCCCCGAGGCATGTACCTGGGGGCTCCGTTAACTGGTCCTCGCTGCGAAGTTCGCGAGGAGGAAGAAATGGCTCCGACTGCTGGACTCGAACCAGCGACCCGGTGATTAACAGTCACCTGCTCTACCAACTGAGCTAAGTCGGAAAACGAGGGCGCACTCTACTCGCGCGAGCGCATCCGTCAAGCATCTCTTCTCCCTCCGCGCGTCCCCGCTCCGGCCTCACCAGCACCCGCCCTCGTCCCTCGCCTCCGCCCTTTCCTTCTCCCTCTTGTCCGCCGCCACCCCCAGCTCCGCCAGCGCCTTCGCTTCGCTGGGCGGGAACGCCACGTCGAGCTCCACCGCGCCGCAGCGCGCCCGCCTCGCCAGCGTGCCCAGCGTCGCCGTCTCGAGCTCCCGGTCCGGTAGCCGCACCAGCGCACGCACGCGCGCGTCGTCGCGCAGCCCCTCGATCCAGCCTTCGGCGCGCGTCGCTGGCCACCTGGGCGCCGCGAGCAGGACCGTCGGCGGCCCGCGCCAGTCTTCGCCGAAGGGCGACTCGGCGAGCAGGTCGAGCTGCCTGCGTACGCTCTCCGCCGAGTGGAAGCCCTGCCCACCGAGCTCCGCGCCTCCCTCGCGCACACGCAGGAGGTAGCGCGCCTCCGGCCCGCTGCTCTCGAACTCGCTGCGTGGCAGCTCGTCGACCAGCTCAGGCGGAAGCGCCGCCGGGCAGAGCTTCTCGTCGGGCTCTAGCACCAGCTGGGCGTCGTGCGCGTGCGCGCGCGTCAGCCCGAAGGCCACGAGCCCCACCGCGAAGAGCGCGTAGCCCGCACGCTCGAGCGCCGGGCGCGCGCGCCGGAAGGGGTCGTGACCGCGTGCGCGAGCGGAGGCGAGCGCGAGCATCACCGTGAGGCTGCCCGCCACCACGCTCAGGCCCACGTGCAGGCGCCCCTCCACGAGCACCTCCTGCGCCGCCTCGCGCGCCGAGAGCAGCGACTGCGTCGCGTCGCCGCCCGGCCGCATCGTCGCGTTGCGACGCAGCACCACCAACGCCGGCGCGGCGAGCAGCTCCGCGAAGGCCAGCGTCAGCCCGGCCGGCACCAGCGTGCGCGCCGAACGTGAACGCAGCCTCAGCGCGAAGGCCGCCCCGCCGACCAGCACCGCCGTCGCGAGGACCGCGAGCGCGTGGCGCTCCACCGCGCCCTCGGCCTGCGCCACCGCCGCCGCGTAGCCGAGGTAGCCCGCGCGCGCGTCCACGCCGAGCTCGATGTCCGTGACCGTGCGCCAGGCCTCGGACACCACGAGCCCCATCAGCGCGCTCGAAGCGACGAGCGCGAGCCCCGTGAGCAGCGCGCCGCGCCCCAGCCATCGAAGCCGCGTCGGGAAGAACAGCGCGAGCGCCGCCCAGGTGAAGGCCAGCATCACGAGCAGCACGTCCAGAGCGAGCGAGGTCGGGACCACGGCGCCTCAGCGCAGCCCCAGCGCCCAGAGCAAGCCCTGGTAACCGAGCAGATCGAGCGTCGCGAGCGCGCAGAGCCCGAGCCCAGCGATCGCGGCGACCAGCGCTACCGGGGGTCTCTCCATGGTGGCTCGGACATACGCCCGAGCCCGTGGGTTCCCTTCCCGGTGATCGCCCAGCTCGCGCTCAGCGCGCCCGGTCGCCGCCGAGTGGGTCGAGGTCGACGTCGCAGCCGAGCGCCTCTTCGAGCCCCTCGAGCGCCTCGCGCAGCTTGCGCGCCGTCATGCTGGGCGGCAGCGTGATCACCGCCTCCAGCAAGAAGAGCGGCGTGCCCGCGAAGGGCGCCGACTCCACGCGCGTCTCCAGCTCCTCCACGTTGGCCTGGTGCGCGCGCAAGACCTCGGTGATGCGCGCCACGATGCCGGGCTGGTCCACCGAGTAGGTCTTCAGCCGGTAGGGCACGCTGCCGGCGGGCAGCACCGTGCGCGCGTCGGCCTCGCGCACCTCCACCGACAGGCCCATCGCCTCGGCCCCGGCGAGCAGCTGCTCACGCAGGCTCGCGAGCTGCTCGGCGGCGCCCTCGACGAGCGCGAGCAGGGCGAAGTGCCCGCGCAGGTTGACCATGCGGCTGTCGGCGAGGCTCGCGCCCACCGCGAGCACCTTCTGGCTGAGGTCGGCGACGATGCCGGCGCGGTCGGGCCCGACGGCGGTGACGATGAGCTGGGGCATGGCGAAGGAGCATAGTCCAGGCGAGCCCGGCCGGAAGAGCGGCGCGTTTGCCCTGCCCGCCGAGCCGTGCGATGCGCCCGGGCCGTGGCGGATCCCAGCTCCGAGTCGAAGCCCGCGGCCCCGACCGACGCGAGCGCGCGCAGCGCAGGTCGAGGCGGCCTCGCGATCGCCGTCGCGAAGGTCTCCTTCATCGTCTTCGGCTTCGCGCAGCAGCTCGTCTTGCCGAGGCTGCTCGGCGTCGACGGCTACGGCGGCGTCTCGCGCCTGCTCGCGGTGGTCAGCATCGTGAACAACGTCATCGTGGCGAGCTCGCTGCAGGGCGTCTCGCGCACCGTCTCGGGCGCCGAGCCTGGCCACGAAGACTCGGCCTTCCGGCGCGTGCTCGGCGTGCACGCCGCGCTCGCGCTCGCCGTCTCCACGATCTTCGCCGCCACCGCCGGCCTCGTGGCCGACGCCATCGAGGCCCCTCACCTCGCGACGCCGCTCCGCCTCACCGCGGCCGTGGTGCTCTGCTACGGCGTCTACGCCCCGCTCGTCGGCGCGCTCAACGGGAAGCGCCGCTTCGTCGACCAGGCCGGGCTCGACATCTTCTACGGCCTCTCGCGCGCTGTCCTGCTCGTCGCCGGCGCTTGGCTCTTCCTGCGCGTCTTCCACCTCGACGGCATCCTCGGCGCGGCCGCGGGCTTCGTCGCCGCAGCGATGCTCATCCTGCCCATCGCCGCGTGGCGCAGCGGCCTCGGCCGCCCTGGCCCCGGGCCGGGCGCAGGAGAGTACCTGCGTTTTCTCGGCCCGCTCGCCTTCGGTCAGATCGGCCTCAACCTGCTGCTCCAGACCGACTTCATGATCCTGAGCAACACCGTGGGCTCCGCCGCGCGCACCTACGGCCTCTCGACCGCCGAAGCCGACCGCGTGATGGGCGTCTATCGAGGCGTGCAGCTCTTCAGCTTCCTCCCCTACCAGCTGCTCATGAGCGTGCAGTTCGTGCTCTTTCCCATGCTCGCGCGCGCCCGCGCCGACGGCGACGCCGAGGCCGTGCGCCGCTATACGCAGACGGGCGTGCGCCTCGCGCTCGTGCTGACGGGCCTCATCGCGGCGCCCATCGCCGGCCTCGGGCCCCACGTCTTGCGTTTCGCTTTCCCGGTCGAGATCGCCTCGAGCGGCGGCGACGCCCTCAGGATGCTCGCGCCCGGCATGGCCGCCTTCGCGATCCTCGGCGTCAGCGCCGCCGCGCTCACGAGCCTCGGCCGCGAGGTCGCGAGCGCCGCGCTCACCTGGGTCACGGTCGCGCTCGTCGCAGGCGCCTGCCTCGTGGCGCGCCCGCTCGACGCCTTCGAGGTGCTCGCGCGCACCGAGCCCGGCGCCTTCACCAGCCCCGAGGGCCCCTTCGTGCGCCTCCTGGTCGACCGCACCGCCGGCGCCGTGGCCTCTGCGATGGCGCTCGCCGCCACGGTCGCGGCGATCTTGCTGCACCGCGCCGCGGGCAGCTTCGCGCGCCCGCTCACGCTGCTGCGCGTCTTGGCCGCCTTCGCCGCGACGGTCGCCGTCGGCACCCAGCTGCCAAGCCTCCCCAAATTGCTGGTTCCGTTCGAGGCCTTGGCGCTCATGTGCGTCTACCTGGCCGTGCTCGCGCTCACGCGGGAGCTCGGGGGCGCCGACCTGCGTCTCGTGTCCGGCGTCTTCGGCCGCAAGCGCGCTTGAAACGGCGAGCCGGGCTCGCGAGCCGGCTCGCAGACCCTCGCCGCGACTGAGCAATTCTTGCGCAGTCCCCTGCGCTGCTCGCCCGCCGCGTTTCAGATCCGAAAGGCCGCGCTGCAAGCATCCTGCGCCTGCGAAAGGCGAGGGCACGGTATCGTTGAGCTTTGTGGCGGCACGGCCGATGCAACGCCGAGCTGCACCGCCATGGACCTCCACCAGGACCACCATCGAGCCACGACCACCCGTCCGGGTGGGCGCAGCCAGCTCGACTCGCAGCTTCCCGACGAAGCCGTGGGCCTGGGCCGGCCGGTGACGCCGACCCCCATGCCGGCGGTGCGTCGAGGCGGCCAGGTGTGGATCGCCGCCTCGCTGCCCACCGCGCAGCTGCAGGCCACGCTCTCGCGCAGGCTCGTGCGCCACGGCTTCACCTCGCTCGAAGACGAGCCGGGCATCTACCTGCTGCGCGTCGAAGACACCGTCGGCGCCGCGCTCGCGTTGCTGCAGCGCGTCTTGCCCGGCGAGCTCGCCAAGCTCGATCTCGCGGTGCTCTCGTCGGAGCTCGAGCCCGACGTCGAGCACGTGCTCGCCGAGCTCGAGCCCGCGCCGCGCGCGCTCGCCCGCCTCGAGGCCCAGTGGCTCGTGCCGATGCTCGCGCAGCGGCGCCTCGTCACCTACCTGCAGCCGGTCTTCGACGGCGCGGGCGCGACCTACGGCGAGGAGTCGCTCGTGCGTGGCCTCGCGCCGCTCGGCGAGCTCATCGACGGCGGCCGCATCTTCGAGGCCGCGCGTGATCTCGAGCTCGAGGCCACGCTCGACCGCATGCTCGTCGAGCAGGGCATCGAGGCCTTCGCCTCGCACGACGCTCCCCGCACGAGGCTCTTCCTCAACGTCTCGCGCGCGAGCCTCGAGCGCCCCGAGGGCATCGTGGGCCCCGCGCTGCGCGCCGCGAAGCACGCGCGGCTCTCGCCCGGGCGCGTCGTGCTCGAGCTGAGCCACGCCGATCAGCACCCGATGCCGCTCGTGCTGCGCGCGGTGGAGGTCTTCCGCGCGGCGGGCTTCGGCGTCGGGCTCGACGACATCGGCCTCGCCGACACCGCCGAGGAGCTCGTCGAGCGCGCGCGCCCCGACGTCGTCAAGCTGCACCAGGCGCTCGTGCGCAAGGCGCCGCGCAGCCGCAGCACCAGCGTGCGAGTGGCGGGCCTCGCGGCCGTCGCGGAGCGCGTGGGCGCGCGCGTCGTGGCGAAGGGCATCGAGAGCACCGAGGAGCTCGCGCAGGCGCAGAACCTCGGCGTCGACCTCTTCCAGGGTTTCCTGCTCGCGCACCCTCGCCCCGGCGAGCTCTGATCCCGCGCCGAACCGCCAGCCTCCTCCCCGCCGGCTCGGCGATGGGCTAGGGTCGTGGCAACGTGGCTCATCAATTCGTCTTCACGATGCAGGACGTTCGGCGTGTACACCCGCCGAACAAAGAGGTCCTCAAGGGCCTGTGGCTCTCGTTCCTCCCCGGCGCCAAGATCGGCGTGCTCGGCCTCAACGGCTCGGGCAAGAGCTCGCTCTTGCGCATCATGGCGGGCGTCGACAAGGAGTTCCTCGGCGAGGCCAAAGCCGCCGACGGCGTGCGCATCGGCTACCTGCCGCAGGAGCCCGTGCTCAGCGAGCGCACGGTGCTCGAAGAGGTCGAGAAGGGCGTGCACGAGGTGCGCTCCTTGCTGCACCGCTCCGAAGAGCTCGGCATGCTCATGGGCGAAGACGGCGCCGACATCGACAAGCTCATGGCCGAGATGAGCGAGGTCCAGGACAAGATCGAGGCCGCCGACGGCTGGGAGCTCGATCACCGCGTCGAGCGCGCGATGGACGCGCTGCGCCTGCCGCCGGGCGACGCCGAGTGCGACAAACTCTCCGGCGGCGAGAAGCGCCGCGTCGCGCTCTGCCGCCTCCTGCTCGAGAAGCCGGACATGCTCCTGCTCGACGAGCCGACCAACCACCTCGACGCCGAGAGCGTGGCCTGGCTCGAGCGCTTCCTCCACGACTACCCGGGCACCGTGGTCGCGGTCACGCACGACCGCTACTTCCTCGACAACGTCGCCGGCTGGATCCTCGAGCTCGACCGCGGGCAGGGCATCCCGTGGAAGGGCAACTACTCGTCGTGGCTCGACCAGAAGCGCAAGCGCCTCGCCCAGGAGGAGAAGGCCGAGAGCAACCGCCAGCGCACCCTCGCCCGCGAGCTCGAGTGGGTGCGCTCCTCGCCCAAGGCCCGCCAGGCCAAGAGCAAGGCCCGCCTCGCCGCCTACGAGAGCCTGCTCGCCCAGGACAAGGACAAGGCCTACGAGGCCACCGACATCTACATCCCGCCTGGGCCGCGCCTCGGCGACGTGGTCGTCGAAGCCAAGGGCCTCAAGAAGGCCTTCGGCGATCGACTGCTCTTCGAAGACTTGAGCTTCAACCTGCCGCGCGGCGGCATCGTGGGCATCATCGGCCCCAACGGCGCCGGCAAGACCACGCTCTTTCGCATGATCGTCGGCAAGGAGAAGCCCGACGCCGGCGAGCTCAGGCTCGGCGAGACGGTGAAGCTCGCTTACGTCGACCAGTCACGCGACGCGCTCGACCCGAAGAAGAGCGTCTGGCAGGAGATCTCGGGCGGCGAAGACAAGATCGTCATCGGCAAACGCGAGGTCCCGAGCCGCGCCTACACCTCGTGGTTCAACTTCGCCGGCAGCGACCAGCAGAAGAAGGTCGGCTCGCTCTCGGGCGGAGAGCGCAACCGCGTACACCTCGCGAAGATGCTCCGAGAGGAGGGCAACGTGCTCCTGCTCGACGAGCCGACCAACGACCTCGACGTCGACACCCTGCGCGCGCTCGAAGACGCGCTGCTCGATTTTCCGGGCTGCGCGGTCGTCATCAGCCACGATCGTTGGTTCCTCGATCGTGTGGCGACGCACATCCTCGCCTTCGAGAGCGACAGCCGCGTCGTGTGGTTCGAGGGCAACTACGAGGCCTACGAGGAGGATCTGAAGCGCCGCCTCGGCAAGGACGCGAACGAGCCGCACCGCATCCGCTACCGCAAGCTCTCGGGCTGAAGCGAGCGCGCGAGGCCCGCGACATGCGCGCCCGACCGAGCGGCCTGGTGGGTACCCCCGCCAGGCCGCCGCGCATTTCGGCGGTCGCGAGGCTGCTCGGCAGTTCCGGTCGGCGCGGAATCTGCGCTAGGCTCCGCCCACGATGCTCCCCCTCCTGCTACGTCGTCGCTTCGCCGCAGCCCTCGCGCTGTTCGCTCTCGGTACGGTCGGCTCGGCTTGCTCCGACGACACGAGCGATACCAGCTCGAGCACGAGCTCCTCGAGCGCGGGCGGCGGAGGCACGGGCGCAGGCGGCACCGGCGGCGGGGATCCGGGCGATCCCATCAAGATCCTCAACTGGAACATCAAGAACTTCTTCGACGACCAGCGCGACGACCCGAACAACTCCAACGAGACCGTGCTCAGCGAGGCCGAGTTCCAGGAGAAGGTCGCCGGCGTCGCCGCGATCCTCGCCGAGCTCGACCCCGACGTGGCCATCCTCCAGGAGATCGAGAACGACCGCGTGCTCGACGCGCTCAACACCGCGCTCGGCAACAAGTACCCCGAGCGCGTCTCCGTGCCCGGCAACGATCCTCGCGGCGTCGACGTCGCCGCGCTCTCGAAGACCTCCTTCTCGAGCGTCGTCTCCCACAAGGACGACCAGTTCACGCTCGAGGGCACGCAGGGCCCCGTCTACACCTTCGCCCGCGACTGCGTGGAGTTCCACCTCACGCACGCGGGGCAGCCGGTCGTCATGCTCGGCGTGCACTTCCGCTCCAAGGGCCCGCCGGACGACCCGAACAAGCGCCTCGCCGAGGCCCAGTACGTGCGCTCGATCGCCGACGGCCTCACGGGCGCCAACGCCGAGCTCGGCGTGATCGTGCTCGGCGACTTCAACGACCTGCCTGGCTCCGATCCCTACGACGTCATCGCCGGCCCCGAGTCGAACCGCTACGTCGACGTGGTCGACGTCATCCCCCAGGCCGACCGCTGGACCTTCGACTTCATGGGCGCCAAGGAGCTCATCGACCACCAGATGGCGAACCCGACCATGTACGGCTTCGTGGATCCGGCCTCGGTGCTGATCCGCAAGGGCGTCGACGTCGGCTCGGTGAGCGACCACTTCCCGATCATGGCGACCTACCGGGTGCGCTGAGCTCGAAGCGGCGCCGTGGCCGTGCCGCGTGGCCCTCCATGGGCTCTCGGCCCGCGCCTCGAGGCCGGTCGAGAGCCGTCGGCGCGCCCGGGCCGGCGGAGCGCCCGCGATTCGACAGCCCGGACGGTGAAGGGTAGCTTGTGGAGGTGAGCACGGCGCGCGCAGGGCCCCGCGGAGGCGCCGCCGCCTCCTCCGGCCGCGGGCTACCCGTCCTCAGCGTGCCGCCTCGGAGGCCCGGCGGCGGGCGCGTCCGCCTTTCGCCGAGCCGGATCCTCTCGCTCGTGCTCTGCGCGCTCTTCGCGCTCATCGGCCTCGTGCCGCTGCTCGCGGGCCTCCTGCTGCGCACCGAGCGCGTGCGCGAGCTCGCCGCCGAAGAGACCAGCCGCGTGCTCGAGCGTGAGCTCGGCCTCGTGGCGCGCTTCCGCGTCGAGGTGCAGCCCTGGCCGCTCGGTCTCTTGATCGACGAGCTCGAGGTCGACGGCAACGACGGTCTGGGCCCGGTGCTCACGGTCGAGCGCGTGTCGGTGGCGCCGCGCGTCTTCTCGCTGCTCGGCGGTCGCCTCGACGTCGGCGCGATCGAGATCATCGGTCCACGCGCGCGCCTCGTCGTGCGCGACGGCGAGCTCACCAACCTGCCCCTCGAGCTGCCGGCCTCCGACGGTGAGAGCGCGACGCTCGATCGCCTGCCGCTCTCGGCGCTCGCGATCACGGATCTGTCGATTGACCTCGACCTCGACTCGACCCTGCTGCGGCTCTCCGAGGTCGACGCCGATCTGGTGACCGAAGCGGACGGCAGTCTCGAGCTCGTCTTCGGCGCAGGCGGCGGCACGCTCACGCGCGCGCACGTCGATCCCGCGCACCCGGACGAAGACGCCGTCGACGAGGACCGCCTCTGCCGCTTCGACGCGCGCCTGCGCGTCGATCTCGCGGAGCGCAGCCTGCTCGTGCGGCGCCTCGCCTTCGCCGCCGTCACCGACTTCGATCCGGACCCGGGCACGCGCCCGAGCTGCGAGCTCGTCGACACCGACTGGCGGCGGGTCGACCTCTCGATGGACTCGCTCACCCTGCGCGCTCCCGCCGAGGGCGAGACCCTGCCCCACTACGACGGCAAGCTCGGCGTGCGTGTGCCCGCCGGGCTCGTGCATCGCTTCCTCGATTTCGCCCCTGCGACGGGCTCCATCGAGCTCGACGCCGAGGTCCGCTCCCGCGAGGGCAGCCCCCTGCCCCAGGCCGCGGGCAGGCTGCAGGTGCGCACGCTGGGCCTCGGAGGCAAGCTCTTCGCCGAGTACTTCGACGGGCGCCTGAGCTTCGAGGGCGGCGTGGTGCGCGCCACGAACGTGCGCGCGCTCTGGGGCGACGGCGAGGCGCGCATCGCCGACGTCGAGCTCTCGCCCTTCGCCGAGGGCATGCCGCTGCGCGCGACGGACATCACCATCGACGGCGTCGATCTGCAGGGCATCCTGCGCGACGTGGGCGTGCACCCGCAGTCGCACGTGGGCTGGAAGCTCGAGCGCACGACGCTGCCCCACTTCGGCGGCACGCTCGCGCCGCTCGCGCTCGAGGGCCCGATCACCTCGAACACACGCGACTTCGGCGTCTACGATCGGCCCGCGCAGCGCTCGGACCGCCAGCGCATGATCTCGGTCGAGCGCGGCCGCGTGGAGGGCACCTTCGCGGTGACGCCCGAGGCGGTGGTGCTGCGCCGCATGCGCCTGCAGACGAACCGCGCCGACCTCGTCGCGACCGTGAAGCTCGGCTACGAGGGAGGCTTCGGCCTCGACGTCTACGAGGGCTCGAGGCTCGATCTCGCCGAGCTCTCGCCGATCGTGAGCGTGCCGATCGGCGGCGAGGTGCGCATCACGGCGCACAGCGCGAGCACGCTCGACACGCCGATCATCGAGGGCAACCTCTCGGTGCAGCGCTTCATGCTCGGTGGCCTCGAGATCGGCGACGTGCGCTCGGCGCGCGCGCACTTCTTGCCCTTGAAGCTCTCGCTCAGCGGCGTCGAGCTCGCGAAGAACGGCAGCGTGCTGAGCTCGCAGCGCGCGACCGTCGACTTCGACGCCGGCGCCGACGTCGTCGTCGACGCCGAGGTCGATACGCGGCGCGCGCCTCACCTCTCGCTGCGCGACTTCTTCGAGGTCTTCGAGCTCGACCAGGACCCTCGCTTCGCGGCCCTCGAGTCGCTCGCCGCCGGCACCGCCCGCGTGCGCTACGTGCTCGGCGGGCGCGAAGATCGCTGCGGCGGGGGCTACCTCGACGTGCGCACGAAGATGCGCCTCGTCGCGCCGAAGCTCTTCGGCGAGGCCTTCGAGGAGGGCGCGCTCGACCTCGGCTTCGTGTGGGAAGACCAGGAGGCCGGCGACGAGGGCATGAAGATCGACGTCGCCTCGGCGAGCCTGCGCGACGGCCAGGGCTCGATCGTGGCGCGCGCCGACGTGGGCCTCGGCGGCACGCTGCGCGGCGACGTGGTCGCCACCGGGCTCGAGCTGTCGCGACTCGAGTCGCTTGGGCTCCTGCGCCGCTTCGTCGACGGCGAGGCGCAGGCCATCGGCAGGCTCTCCGGCACCGTCTCGCGCCCCGCGCTCTCGCTCGACGTGGGCCTCGGTCCGCTGCGCCTCGGCGCCAACAAGCTCGGCGCCTCGCGCTTCGCGCTGCTCATGGAGCCCGAGGCCTCGCCGCCGAGGCGCGCGCAGGCGACCACGGGCTGCAAGCGCCAGAAGGCGCTGCCCTTCGATCGCGCGCTCTGGGAGCGCGACGAAGCGAGCGGCCGCTTCGTGCTCGACGGGCAGCTCTTCGACGGACAGATCCGCCTCGAGGAGCTCGCCATCACCCAGCAGCGCGACCAGCGCATCTCGGGGCGCGTGCTCCTGAGCGGCCTCGACCTCGGCGTGCTCGTCGGCGCCGTGCCCTCGCTCGCCTACTCCGGCAGCCGCATCGCCGGCAGCGTCTCCGCCGACGTGCGCATCGAACAGCTACGCCCCTCGCGCCTCGGGGAGACGCGCGCCTCCGCCGAGCTCTACGACCTCGAGCTGCGCCAGGAGGGGCGGCGCATCGAGCTCGACGAAGCGAGCGGGCCGCTCACGATCGCCGGCGATACGCTCGTCGTCCCGCCCTTCGTGCTCGGGCTCACCGATCGCTCCGGCCTGCGCGTCGCGCTCACGGGCTCGGCCGGCGTGGAGTCGCTCACGCGCTCGCCGGTCGTCGACGCGCGCCTCTCCATCGCGCCGCTCGAGCTGTCGAAGCTCGCGAGCTCGCTGCCCGGCGTGACGCGCCTCGAGGGCCTGCTCTCCGGCTCGGTCGCGCTGAAGGGCCCGCTCGCGACCGCCCAGACCACCGGCGAGGTGAAGCTGCGGCGTGGTGCGCTCGGCCTCACGGGCCTGCCCATCGGCATGGAGGAGATCGAGGTCGACGTCGCGATCGGCGGCGGAGAGCTGCGCCTCGTGCGCGGCACCGCCAAGGTGGGCGCGGGCACGATCGACGTGACGGGTCGCGCACCGCTGCCCGGGATCGCGATCGGCGCGGCCACGGCCAACATCACCGCGCGAGGCATCCGCGTGCCGCTCGACGAGGGCATCGAGCTCGTGACCGACGCGGACCTCACCGCGAGCCTGAGCCCCGGCCCACGCTCGAAGGACAACCTGCCCGAGATCCGCGGCGACGTGCGCATCTCCTCCTTCACCTACCGCCGCCCGATCTCGCTCAGCCTCGACCTCGGCGAGCTCAGCAAACGCATCCGTCGGACCGAGGTGAAGACCTTCGACCCGGAGGGCGACGTGCTGCGCTTCGACCTCTCGGTGCGCTCCTCGCGCCCCGTCGTGGTCGACAACGATCTCTTCGACATGCGCCTCGAGGTCGTGGAGCCCGGCCTGCAGCTCTCGGGCACCAACCAGCGCTTCGGCGCGCGCGGCGCGCTGCGCATCCTGCCCGAGTCGAAGATGCGGCTGCGCAACCACGAGTTCGACGTGCGCGAGGGCTCGGTGCGCTTCGTCGACCCCACCAAGCTCCGCCCGGAGCTCGACGTGCGCGCGACCACCGAGTTCCGCCGCTACTCGAGCAGCTCCTCGGACGCCGACGCCTCGAGCACCTCGACCTCGAGCAGCACGACCGGCGGCAACTGGGACATCTCGGTGCGCGCGCACGGATCGAGCGAGGACCTGCGCCTCGATCTCACGAGCGACCCACCGCTCGACCAGGAAGACATCGTGCTGCTGCTCACCGTCGGCATGACACGCGCCGAGATCGACCGCGGCCTCGCGAGCTCGATCGGCGAGACCGTGGGCCTCGAGGCCTTGAGCAGCCTCACAGGCGCCGACAAGGCCGTGAAGAGCGTCGTGCCGATCATCGACTACTTCCACTTCGGCTCGGGCTACTCGGCGCGCACGGGGCGCACCGAGCCCAACGTGACGGTCGGCAAGCGCCTCACCAACGACGTGCGCGCGAGCGTGACGACGACGCTCACCGAGCGCGACGTGGGCGCTACGCTCGAGTGGCGCCTCAAGCGCGGCGTGAGCGTGCAGGCCTCGTACGACAATACGAACGACATCGGCACGATCATCGGTAACCTCGGCGCCGACCTGAGATGGCGCCTGGAGTTCGAGTGATTCGGTGATCCGTCGCGCGCTCGCCCAGCACGCGCGCTTCCGCGCCCAGCTCCACGCCCGCTGTTTCGCGGTGCTCGTGTGGCTGCTGCTCGTCTCGGCCACCGGGCGCGCGCTCGCCGAGGACCCGACCGAGCCCGACGAGGCCAGGGTGGGCGTGCCGGTCGAGAGCGTCGGCGTGCTGTCGGTCCCTCCGCGCGAGGTGCCGGAGGGGCTCGTCGGCAGGCCGCTGCTGCGCGTGGAGCTCGTCGACGCGGAGCGAGGCACGCCGCTCGGGCACCGCTTCGATCGCGTGCGCCCCGGGCAGGCGCTCGACGACGAGCTCGCGCGCACGGCGATGCGCGAGCTCGGCGACACCGGGCGCTACGCGGAGCTGTCGGCGGAGGCCTGGGCCGAAGGCGAAGGCGCCGTGCTCCGGATCCACGCGACGCCGCGCAGGGTCGTCGCGCGCGTCGATCTCGAGGGTGGCGTGCTCGACCGCACCGCGACCTTGCGCGCGGCGGGGCTCGGGCCGGGCACGGAGCTCACGTCGCGCTCCGATGCCACGATCACCGAGGGCATCCAGCGCTACTACGCGGAGCACGGCTTCCCCTCGGCCGAGGTGAGCGTGCGCACGGTCTCGCTCGACGACCCGCTCGACGCGCTCGTCGTGGTGCACGTGGAGCCGGGTGCGCCCAGGCTCGTCTCGCAGCGCGTCTTCGTGATCGACCCGGGGCTCGATCGCCACGTGGGCTCGCTCAAGCACGGCTACGATCTGAAGCCCGGCGATCGGCTCGACGAGGCCGCGCTCACCGAGGCCGATCGTGCGCTCACGACCACGCTGCTCGACGCGGGCTTCTGGGACGCGAAGGTGCGGCACACGACGCGCTCGGTCGGACCGCACACCTTCCTCTACGTCTACGTCGACAGCGGGCCGCTGAGGGTCCTGCGCTTCGAGGGCAACCTCGCCTTCGACGACGATCAGCTCCGCGACGCCGTGAGCGCCGGCGGCTCGAAGGCGCTCACGGTCGAGGATCTCGAGGCGCGGCTCGCGAAGCACTACGTCACGCGTGGCTTCCTCGACGTCGAGATCGTCGCGCGCACCGAGCTGGTCGAGGGCGGCGCGGTGGTGCACGTCGGCTTCGAGATCCGCGAGAACGCGCGCGTGCGCGTCGACAGACGCACCTGGCTCTGCCTCGACCCGGCGATCGATCCCGACGAGGTCGGCGATCAGCTCGACGCCTTGCTCGAGGAGCTCTTGCCCGACGAGCCCAGCTTCTCGAACCCCGACCCGACGGCGCTCGACGGGGCCTTCGGCGGCACCGGTGGCCGCCGGGCCGCGCCGCTCCGGCTCGACCCCACGAGCGTCTACGCACCGGAGGCCTACGCGAAGGCGCTCACCGGGCTGCGCGACCTCTACCTGAGCGGCGGCTACCTCAACGCCGAGATCGGCCCCATCTCGGTGCTGCGCGCGCGCTGCGCGGCGGACTCGCCGCCCGGCAGCTGCAGGCCCGAGCCGCAGAAGGCGCCGCAAGCGAGCTGCGCGGTCGACGCACAGGGCCTGCCGCTGTCTCTTATACACATCTCCGGCGCCCGCCGAGCTCGGCTGCGTGCCCTCGCGCGAGCGCGGCCTGCGCTGCGCGCCCGAGGTGGTGCTGCGCATCCCGATGCACCTCGGCCCGCAGACCAGCCTCTACGATCTGCGCTTCGAGGGCAGCGAGAGCCTCAGCGAGAAGGAGCTCTTCCAGATCGCCGCGCTCGAGCTCGGCAAGGCGCTGAGCCTCGTGAGCGTCGAAGAGGCCAAGGCGCGCATCGTCGAGGCGCTCCAGGACCGAGGCTACGCCTACGCCGAGGTGCGCACGTCGGTGGAGCCCTCTGGCGATCGCTCGCGCGCGCGCGTGCGCTTCAGCATCCAGGAGCGCGACCGCGTCTACATCGACGACATCGAGGTCGAGGGCGCCTCACGCACCGACGTCGACCTCATCCTGAGCCGCATGGCGCTCCAGCGCGGCGAGCCCTACTCACGTCGCGCCGTGCGCCTCAGCGAGGAGCGCATCGCGACGCTCGGCACCTTCTCGAGCGTCTCGGTCTCGCTCGTCGACCCGGAGGTGCCGCAGAAGCGCAAGCGCCTCGTCGTGCGCGTCGCCGAGTACCCCTCGCAGTACATCGACCCGCGCGTCGGTTTCTCCACCGGTGAGGGCATCCGCTTCGGCTTCGAGTACGGCCACCGCAACATCGGCGGGCGCGCCATCCAGCTCACGCTGCGCCTGCAGCTCAGCTACCTCTTCGACTTCATGATCCTGGACTCGGGCGTGGCCGAGAACCTCGGTCCGCTGCCCGCGATCGACCGCCTCGAGCGGCGCAACTCGCTGCGCGTCGCCTTCCCGCAGATCGGCCTCGGCCCGCTCCTGAGCTTCTACGTGGAGGGCATCGATCTGCGCGACAACCAGCGCGACTTCGGGCTGCAGCGCGAGGCCTTCGTGCCGACGCTCACCTACCGTCCGCTGCGCGAGGTCGTCGGCACCCTGTCGGCCTCGCTCGAGTACAACGACGTGCGCATCTTCAAGGCCGGCTCGATCGACGACGTCGTGCGGAACAACCGCGCGCTCGAGCGCCTGCTGCGCTTCCCGGACGGCACGACCTTCGCCGTGGCGCAGCGCTTCGGCCTGTCCTGGGATCGCCGCGACAACGCCTTCGCCGCGACGCGAGGCACCTACCTCTCCGCCGACGTCGAGCACGTCAACGCCTTCCCCGCCAACCCCGACGACCCCGACACCGCGCCGCTCACCTCGCACTTTCTCAAGCTCGGCGCACGCTTCGCGGGCTACATCCGCCTGAGCAAGTCGGGCATGGCGCTCGCGCTGAGCCTCGCCGGCGGAGGCAACGTGCAGCTCGTCGACGGCAGCCGCACCTACCCGGATCGCTCCTTCTTCCTCGGCGGCTTCGACTCGATGCGCGCCTTCCTCGTCGACGCGATGGTCCCCGAGGACGTCGCGCAGCAGATCCTCTCGCCCGCGCCGGGCACACCCGAGAACGAGCGGCTGCGCATCGAGGACGTCGCGGTGCGCGGGGGCGACATCGCGGTCAACCCGCGCGCGGAGCTGCGCATCCCGATGACGAGCACCTTCGGCCTCGGCGTCTTCCTCGACGTCGGCAACCTCTGGGTCGATCCGAGCGCCTTCGATCCGCTCGCGATGCGCTGGGGCGCGGGCGCCGGCCTGCGCATCGCGACGCCGATCGGCCCTCTGGCCTTCGACTACGGCCTGAACCTCGACCGCCGCCCCTGGGAAGACATCGGCGCGCTGCACTTCTCGATCGGCCTCTTCTGAGGCCGGCGAAGGCCCGGCACGCCGCCCGAGGCCCGCGCTCGCGGCGCAGCACCACTGAACACGGCCTCGAGCGTGGGTCCGCCGCGCCGGCGACGAGCGGACATTGTTCATCCGACCACGATCCGCGTTCCCTTTCTTTCCAGAGCTTCTGGATCTATGTGCTCGTTCACACAGTCGAACGCATCGGGCCCCGAGCGCGCGGCACTTGACACTGAACGCTCGCACAGTACGGTGGAGGTCATCATGGACGAACGGAACGCCAAGCAGAAGGCCGCGGCCCTGGAGCTCGCGATCGCGAGCGTCGAGAAGGAGTACGGCAAGGGCGCGGTGATGCGCCTGAAAGACGGGCAGAGCCTGCACGAGGATCTCGCCGTCGTGCCGAGCGGCTCGCTCGGCCTCGACGTCGCGCTGGGCATCGGCGGCTACCCGCGCGGTCGCATCGTCGAGATCTACGGTCCGGAGTCCAGCGGCAAGACGACGCTGACGCTCCACGCGATCGCGAGCATCCAGAAGCAGGGTGGCACCGCCGCCTTCATCGACGCCGAGCACGCGCTCGACGTCACCTACGCGAAGAAGCTCGGCGTGAAGACCGACGAGCTGCTCATCTCGCAGCCCGACTACGGTGAGCAGGCCCTCGAGATCGCCGACATGCTCGTGCGCTCCAACGCCGTCGACATCGTCGTCGTCGACTCGGTCGCCGCGCTCGTGCCCAAGGCCGAGATCGAAGGCGACATGGGCGACAGCCACGTCGGCCTGCAGGCGCGCCTCATGAGCCAGGCCTTGCGCAAGCTCACCGGCACCGTGGCGCGCTCGCAGTGCCTGCTCGTCTTCATCAACCAGATCCGCATGAAGATCGGCGTCATGTTCGGCAGCCCGGAGACGACGACGGGCGGCAACGCGCTGAAGTTCTACTCCTCGGTGCGCCTCGACATCCGCCGCATCGGCGCGATCAAGGAGGCCGCCGCCGGCGGCAAGGATCCCGCCGTCATCGGCAACCGCACCCGCGTGAAGGTCGTGAAGAACAAACTCGCGCCGCCGTTCCGCGAGGTCGAGTTCGACATCCTCTACGGCCAGGGCATCTCGCGCTCGGGCGACGTCATCGATCTCGGCGTCGAGGCGGGCATCATCGAGAAGAGCGGCGCGTGGTTCTCCTTCCAGGGCGAGCGCATCGGGCAGGGCCGCGAGAACGCGCGCACCTACCTCGAGCAGAACCCGGCCTTGCTGACGCGCATCGAGAACCTCGTGCTCGAGAAGCACGGCATCGCGCGCGCCTCCGCGGCCGAGGCCGGCAAGCCCGGTGCTCCGGAGAAGGGCGCAGCCGACAGGGCTACCGGCGAGATCCGCTCGGCGGAGAAGGGCGGCGCGCGTGAGGCCGCAGCCGCACCGAGCGCCGCGCCGCAGAACAGCAAGGCCGCCGCCGCGGCGCCGCCTGCCCGTCCAGCCACGAAGACGAACTGAGGAGCTCGCGGCGAGGCTGGGCCCGCGAGGCTGGGCCGGCGAGGCTGGGCCCGCGAGGCTGGGCCCCAGCCCTGAGCATCCGTCCAGAACGACGCCGGTGGGCACTGCGCATGTGCGCGGTGCCCGCTCGCGTTTCGGGGCGCATGTCTCGTCGTTCCGCTGGCTTGCGCTCGGCGCTGAATGTGCGCGGAGCGGTGCAGCCATTCAGGCGCCCGCCCGCGAGAATTCGCGGGAAATGAAGCGCATTCCTTGACTTCCACCCCCCACGCGAAACAATCGGAGCTGCACCTATGGCCGGCCTCATCGTCTTCCCTTTCGCGCAGAGGCCGGTGGGTCGAGATGCGCGTTCGAGGGTGCCGGTCAGGCCGCTGGCGCCTCGCGTCGCCCCCGCCGCAGTGCGTGTACCCGACCCGCGCCATGTGCAGGTCGAGATCCCCTTCCCGTCGGGCAGCCCTCAGATCTTCGTCCACGAGGGCGCGCGACAGCTGCTCGAGCGCCGCCTCGGTCAGGCGGCGGGCAAACCCGTCATGCTCGCGGTGACCGACAACCACCGGAGCATGATCGCCTTCGTGGAGCGCGACGGCGTGCTGCGCGCGCGCCTACACCACATGTTCCTCGACGCGCCTGCGTCGGTGCAGGACGCGCTCGTCCGCTACGTCGCCCACGCCGACCGCGCCGCCTCGACCACCGTGGGCAACTACATCGAGGCGAACAACCACCGCATCCGCGCGAGCCGCCCCTGCCTGCGCCCGCTGCAGACGCAGGGCGAGCACCACGACCTGCTCGCGATCGTGAGCCGGCTCAACAAGACCTACTTCGCGGGCACGATCGACGCGCTCGTGACCTGGGGCAAGTGGAGCGCGCACGCTCCGAGCAAGGCGCGCCGCTCGCTGAAGCTCGGCAGCTACTCGGCGGTGGAGCGGTTGATCCGCATCCACCCGGTGCTCGATCGCGCCTGGGTGCCGAGGTACTTCGTGTCCTACGTCGCCTACCACGAGATGCTGCACCACGTGATCCCGGCGCTGAGCTCGGGTCGCCGGCGTGTGCTGCATCCGCCGGCTTTCATCTCGCGCGAGCGGCTCTTCCGCGACTACGAGCGCGCGATCGCCTGGGAGCGGGCGCACCTGCACCGGCTGCTGCGCGCGCGCAGCTGAAGCAGGCCGAAGCCGAGCAGAGGAAGCATCGCCGGCCGGGCCTCGCGCCGCTTTCGGCTGGGCAGTGGCGCCCAGCATGACTAAGAGTTCCGGCCCCCCCGAGGGTCGGCCCGCGTCTGCTGTCGCCGACCAGAGAGCAGATCCTGGAGCCTCGCATGCAGCAGCCCGTCATCGTCCAGCCCGACGCCCGGAGAGCGATGACCGCGCTCGAGTGGGCGGCCGAGCGCGCCGAGCGCGCCGATCGGCGGATGGGCGACGACGCAGTGGTCGCGACCGAGGCCAGCGCGGGCGGTGCGAACGACGCAGCCGAGCCTCCGGTGCGCGCGAGCAAGGAAGACTACGCAGCTGCGTCGAGCATCTACCTCGCCGATCTGCGCAGCTCGCTCGACCGCATCCTCATGTCGAAGGACGCCGAGGCCGGGCTCGACGCACTGCTCGAGGCGGGCGCGCTCGGCGCGCTGCTGCCCGAGGTCGAGGCGATGGTCGGCTTCGGCGACGGCGAGTGGCGCCACAAGGACGTGTGGAAGCACACCAAGCAGGTGGTGCGGCAGGCCGTGCCTCGCCTCGAGGTGCGCTGGGCCGCGCTGCTCCACGACATCGGCAAGATCAAGACGCGCAGCATCTCGCCCTCCGGCGAGGTGCACTTCTTCGGCCACGCCGAGGTCGGTGCGCGCATGTTCGACAAGATGCACCGCCGCATGCCGATCTTCGCGAGCGAGGCCGCGCTGCACTCGACCGTGAGGTTTCTCATCCTGCACCACCTGCGCGCGAGCCAGTACGACGCCTCGTGGACCGACAGCGCCGTGCGCCGCTTCGCGAAGGAGATGGGCGAGCACCTCGACGAGCTGCTCTGCCTGTCGCGCGCCGACATCACGACGAAGCGCCCCGAGAAGAAGAAGCGTGGCCTCAAGCAGATCAGCGAGCTCGCCGATCGCGTGCGCGCCGTGGCCGAGGCCGACGCGCACGTGCCGCCGCTGCCGAGCGGCATCGGCGACGCGCTCATGAAGGGCTTCGGCATCCCACCGTCGCGCCTCGTCGGCGAGATCAAGAAGGCGCTCGAGCAGGCGATCGAGGCCGGGGAGCTACCGCCTTACCTCGACGCCGAGGTCTACGTCGACCACGTGCGCGCGAACCCCGAGCGCTACGGCCTGAAGACGGCCTGAGCCGCGGGCGGCGTCGCGCGGCGGGGCGGCGCCGCGCGGAGGCGGGGTGGCGCCGCGCGGAGGCGGGGTGGCGCGCTCAGCCGAGCGAGGCGTCGCAGCTCACGCAGCGGCGGGGGACCTCTTCGCGGTGGTAGACCTGGCCGCAGCGACCGCAGAGACGGCCGTCTTTCTCGAAGGAGATCAGCCGATCGCTCGACGCGCAGCGGCTGCCCGCGAGCTGCGGAGGCTCGAGCACGACGCGCTCCCCGGCGTCTGCTGCCGGCTCGGGCAAAGACTCGCTGATGGCCTCGGCGCGGTGAGGGATGCGACGGCGTGCCTCGGCGAGCGCGAGCGCAGCGGCCTCGGGCAGCGTCGCCAGGGGCAGCACGACGAGGTGGCCGGTGCCCGAGAAGGTGAGGATGTTCTGGGCGAAGCGGATCGTCTCGACGTCGTGCCAGTAGAGGCGCTCGACGGAGCCGTCGTCTTTCTCCATGCCGAGGCCGCCGTCGCCGATGCGCAGCGTCGGCGCGCTCCGCCCGGCGCTGAGCATGCCGATGACGAAGAGGATCGCGCCGCCGCCGAGCAGGAGCACGGCGTGCTCGTGCGGGCCCGCCGTGCGCAGGAACCGGCCCCACACGCCTGCGCCGAGCAGGATCGCGCCCAGGCTCGTGGCCAGCACGCCGAGGAGCATGCTCGCCGCCGCCTTCGGCACGAAGCGCCGCTCGCTGCGCGGCTCCTCACCGGTGCGCAGCCAGCTGCGCTCCTTCTTGGAGGCCTCGGCTTTGGCGGGCGCGGAAGCGCGCCCGGACTTCTCGCTGGTGGTGCGAGCGCCAGCGCTGCGCGCCTGCGCCTTGGAGGAGCTCTTGGAGCCGCGGTTCGCTTGGGAAGCCATCGCAGCCTCGAATAGCCGCGCCGGGCGCGCGGCGCAAAGGCGGGGCGCAGGAGGCAGGCTCGCGGTGCAAAGGCGATGCGAGCGCGCTACCTTCCAGGGGTGAGGTGGCCTGGTTGGCTCTACGTGCTGCCCGTCGGCGCGACCTTCCTGGGGGCCTACCTGCTCCTCGGCCCCGCGCGGCTGCGCCCGGCCGTCGCTGCGCGTCTGCTCGCGGCCGAGTCGAGCGACGGCCAGGTGCGCTCGCTGCGCGTGGTCACGCTCGCGCGGCTCGATCGGCTCGAGGAGCCACGCGCGATGAAAGACCTGCGCCTCTACGAGGGCGACAGGCTGGTCGCGAGCGCCGAGAGCGACGAGGCCGGCGTGGCCGAGCTCGTCTTCGACTCGCCGCTCGACGCCTCGAAGCAGCTGCGCCTCGTGGCGGGCGAGCAGCTGCTCGCCGAGGGGCGGCTCACGGTGCCGAGCGCTCGTCGGCCCGACGAGCAGCCGGCTCGCGCGCTCGCGGGGCGGCAGGAGGGCGAGCTGCGCGTCGAGGTGGCGCTGTCGCGAGGGGCGCTGCTGCCGCCGTTTCGCGAGGCGCTCGAGCTGCGCGTGCGCACGGCCGAGGGGCAGCCGGTCGAGGGCGTGCGCGCGCGCGTCACGGCCGTGGGCGCCTCGCCGGAGGAGCAGACGCTCGAGCTGCCACGCGGTGAGGGTCGCTTCGAGATCGTGCCGGAGGCGCAGCGCGTCGAGCTCGAGGTGCGCGCCGAGCTCACGCGACCTGGGCAAGCGCCGAGTGAGCCTGCGCCCAGCGGCGAGGCAGCGGGCGAGGCCCAGCCTGCGCCCACCCGCGGCAGCTACGCCGGCACGCTGCCCGAGGTGCTCGGCGGCGTCTGGCTCGATCCTTCGGGGCTGCCGGAGAAAGCTCGCCTGGTCGCGCCTTCACCCAGGCGCGTCACGCTGGTGTCGCTGCACGACGCCCTGGGTCGCAGGGGCGGCGCCGTCGTGCCGCTCCACGAAGACCCCGACGGCTTCTTCCGCGGTGAGCTGCCGCTGCCCAGCTGCGCCGCCCCGCCCTGCTCGCTCGTCGCCTCGAGCGACGCGCTCGAGCTCGGCCAGTCCACGGTCGTCTGGCCGACCTCACCCACCGAGGGCCTGCCGCGGGCCGGATCCTTGGCGCTCGCGCTCGACGGCATGCCCGGCGCGATCGCGCTCGAGCGCACCCGCGTGAAGCGCATCCGCGTCGGGGCGATCACCGGCCTCTCGCTGAGCGCGGCGATCGAGGTGTTCTTGCTGCTGCGCGCGCGGCGAGACAGCGAGCGCGCGCTCGGCGAGCAGCTCGGCGCGGCGCTCGCGCGCGACGCAGCTCGAACGCAGCGCCGCATGGTCGCGATCGCCGCCGCGCTCGTCGCGCTGGTCTTCGCCGCGCTCATCGCGGTGTCGTTGCGCTGAGCTCCGGTCGTGGAGGTGCGTCGGTCGACGCCGGCGCGCGCCGCTCGCCTGGCTCGCCGGGCCGTCGCGCGATACGCTCCCTCGCGTGCGCGCCTACGTCCTCGCGAGCCTGCTCGCCCTCGGCTCCGGGAGCGCCGCCTTCGTCGCGTCGCTCGACGCCCACGCCGACTTCGACCCGGGCGGCAGGCGCAAGCCGGGCGGCAAACCGGCGCCGAAGCCCCCCGCGGGCGCGAAGCCCGCGCCGACGCCGCCCGCGCCGAAGCCGCCCGCTCCGGGGCCCGGCGCCACGAAGCCCGCGACGACCGCCCCCGACGACGGCCCCGAACGAGGCCGCAGCCCCGACGCGCTCATCGCACGCTACAGCGGCATCGTGCTGGCGCAGCCGGGTGCGACCTTCCCGCTGCAGCGCCTCGCCCAGCTCTACCGCGAGCGCGACGGCAACCTGAAGCAGCTCGTCGCCGACTTCGAGCAGCGCGCCCAGGCCTCGGGCGAGGCCGCCTGGTCGGCGAAGGTGGCGCTCGCCGGCATCCTCAAGATCGACGGCCGCGCGGCCGACGCCGTGAAGGCCTACGAGGCCGCGATCGCCGAGCGACCGAAGGAGAGCGCGCCCTTGCTCGCGCTCGCGCAGCTGGAGATCGACCGCGGAGACCAGGCCTCGGCGCGCAGGCGCTACGAGCAGGCGCTGCCCCTGCTCAAGGTCGCGGCCGACATCGAGCAGACGCGACGCACCTTGATGCAGCTGTGTCTCGATCTGAAGGACGTCGACGCGGCGCGCGCACACCACGCCGAGCTCGTGAAGCGCTCGCAGGGCTCGCTCTTCGTGCGAGCCGAGCTCGGGCGAGAGCTCTCGCAGCGCGACATGCTCGAGCTCGCCGAAGCGGAGCTGCGCGAGCTCGTGAAGGCGGCCTCGGGAGACAACCGCGCGCTCGCGCCGGCGCTGCGCGACCTGGGGCGCGTGCTCGCGCGGCAGAAGAAGACCGACGAGGCGCTCACGGTGCTGAAGCGCGCGCTCTCGGTGGCGGGCGGCGCGACGGGTGTGCGCGCCGAGATCCTCGCCGTGATGACCGAGGCCTACCGCGCCGAGGGCAAGCTCGTCGAGCTGGTCGAGATCCTCGAGAAGGAGCCCGGGCAGGACTTCCAGCGCCTCACGACCCTCGGCAGGATCCTCGAGGAGACGGGCCAGGTCGACAAGGCGCTCGCGGCCTACCGCAAGGCGCTCGCGCTCGACGGCGCGCACGTGGACACACGCGTGCGCGTGGTGCACCTCCTGCAGACGACCGGCGAGCTCGAGCTCGCGATCAAGGAGTACGAGGCGCTCATCCGCTCCGCGCCCAACGCGTCGGAGTACGTGTTCGAGCTCTGCGAGACGCTGATCCAACGCGGCGACCGCCCCAAGGCGCTGCGCCTGCTCGAGGAGCTCGAGCGCCGCGCGGGCAACGACGGCGACACGCTCGCGGCGGTCGCCGATTTCTACGAGCGCGTCGAAGAGCGCGACAAGGCGATGAAGGTGCTCCAGCGCCTCGCGAACGCGCAGACGGGCGACCCGACCTTCCTCGTCGACCTCGGCGATCGTTACTACCAGGCCGGCGACAAGAAGCGCGCGCTCGAGACCTGGGCGAAGATCCCGAGGGTCTCGACGAACCGCGCCCGCGCGAGCCTCACGCTCGGCGAGGTCTACCTCGATCACGACATGCCGACCGAGGCGCTCGCGGCGCTGCGCGACGCGCTGAGCCTCGAGCCCGACAGCCTGCCCACGAAGAAGGCGCTCGCCATCGCGCTCGAGCGCACCGCGCCCGGCACTCCGCAGGCGGCGGCGCGCTTCCAGGAGGCGGTGACGCTCTGGGAGCAGATGCTCGCCGCGAGCGGGCGCGACGCGAACCTCGCGCGCGAGGCGCGCACGCACATCGTGAGCATCTGGTCGATCACCAAGGAGCTGTCGGCGCGCTCGGCGCCGCTACAGGCGCGCTTCGCGGCGACGCCACCCGATCTCGAAGCCGGCAGGCTGCTCGCCGAGGTGCAGCGCAAGCTCGGGCAGCTCGCCGGGGCCACGACGACGCTGCGCGCGATCATCGCCAAGGCGCCAGGCGACGAGCCCTCGATGCTCGCCCTCGAGCGCGTGCTCGTGCAACAGCACGATCTGCTCGGCGCGATCGAGGTGCTCGAGAAGCTCGCCGAGCTCAACCCGAAGGCTGCGCGCCAGTACTACCAGCGCATGGCGCAATACGCGGCCGAGCTCTACCGCGACGACGACGCGATCCGCTACGCCGCGAAGGCCGTGGAGCTCTCGCCCGACGACGCCAACGGTCACCAGAAGCTCGGTGACATGTACCGCAAGCGCCAGGACATCCCGAACGCCATCGCGCGCTACAGGCAGGCCATCGCGAAGAACGATCGGCTCTTCGTGGTCTACTTCGACCTCGCGGAGCTGCTGCTCTCCACGGGCGAGGTCGCCGAGGCCGACCGGCTGTTCCGGCGCGTGGTGCGGGCCTCGGGCGACGAGGAGCTCGTGGCGCGCGCGGCGCGCGCGTCGATGCAGATCAACCTCGGCAAGGGCAGCCTCGAGACGCTCGAGCGCGAGCTGTTGCCGGTGGCCGTGGGCAACCCGCAGAAGCCGATGTACCGGCGCCTGCTCGTCGAGCTCTACGGCGCGATGACGATGCCGCTCGTGCAGAAGGTGAGGCACGGCGAAGACGCCGCCGAGGTGGCGAAGGCGCGCGCGGAGCTCACGGCGATCGGCACGCGCGCGGTCAAGCCGCTGCTCGACGCGCTGGGCGACGAGCGCGAGGCCCAGCAGCGGATCGCGATCGAGGTGCTCGCCTACGTCGAGAACAAGAACGCGGGGCCGAGCCTCTTCAACTTCGCCACCGGCCAGGCCGATCGAGAGCTGCGCACCCGCGCGATGATCGCCGTGGGCGCGCTGCGCGATCCTGCGATGTTGCCGAAGCTCGCGCAGCTGCTCGAGCCCGTCTTGCCGCCGGCGCGCGGCGCACGCGGAGCGGAGCGCGCGCTCGACGCCGCGCCCGCCGAGCAGATCTCGGTCGCCGCGGCCTGGGCCGTGGCGCGCACCCCCGGGGCGAAGGCCGAGGAGCTGCTCGCGCGCATGCTCGACGCGAGCTCCCCCGACGTGCGCGCCGTCGCCTCGATCGGGCTGGCCGCGGCCCCCGGGAGCGGCGCGCGCAAACACGCGCCCGCGCTCGTCGCGCTGATCAAGGCCCCGGAGGCCGGGCCACGCGCGCGCGCGGCCGCGCTCGCGGCGCTCGGAGAGCTCGTGCAACGAGGTCTGCCCGCCCCGAGCGAGCTCGAGCAGCTGACGCAGGGCCTGCTCGACGCTCCCGACGCGCTGCTGAGGCGCACCGCGCTCGGCGCCTCGGCCCAGCTCGCGCTCGCCGGCCCGGGCGAAGGTGGCGCGCGCCGCGGCGGCGCCGACTTCACGACCGCCGTCGACCGCGCGATCGCGCAGGCCGTGTTCGACCGCGACCCCGCGCTGCGCGCGCGGGCGGTCGCCGTGAGCACCCTGCGCCTCGACCGCCCCCGCCCGGGCGCCGCGCCGTCGCGCATGGGCGATCCGCTCTCGGTGCCCGATGGCCGCCTCGACGTCGACGACATGCTGCGCGCGCTCGCCCCGGCCGAACCAGACGACGAAGCGAAGGCGCGCGCGCTCGTGGCGCTCGAGGAGCCGCTACGCGTCGCGGCGACCTCCGCGGTCAGCACCTCGGCGGAGCGCGCTGCCGTGGTCGGTGACGCGCTCGCGTCGCAGATCCTCGCCCCCTTCGCCCCGCAGGGCGCCCTGCCGAGCGAGCTCGCCGCGCGCGCCACCGCGGCGACGCGCGCCGTGCTCGAAGCCGCCGCGCCCGGCTTCGCGGGCCTGGCGCGCCACCCCCAAGCCGCGCTGCGCGCGCGCGCTGCGATGGTGATCGCGCGCGAGGGCTCCGAGGCCTCGAGCCTGGCGCTCGCGCGCGCGCTCGAGCAGAGCGACGCCGAGGCGAAGCGTGGGATCCTCTCGGCCATCGAAGCCGGGCGCCCGCCGGGCCTCGTCGCACAGGTGGCGCGCTCGCTCGCGAGCGACGAGAGCTGGGCCGTGCGCGTGCGCGCCGCCGAGACGCTCGCTTCGCTCGGCGCGGTCGGCTCTGCGCGTGAGCCGGCCTTCGCCGCGCTCGAGGCCGCCGCGCGCGGCGATCGCTACGCGCTCGTGCGCGAGGCCGCGCTGCGCTCGCTCCACGCGCTCGACCCCGCACGCGCGGCCGAGGCGCTGCGCCGAGCGGCCGCTTCCGACGCCGAGCCACGCGTGCGCACGCTCGCGGAGGCCTTGCTCGGCGGCGCCGAGGCGAGCCCCACCGCGCCGGGCGCGCCGAGCGAGCCCCGCAAGCTCGGCGAGCCCGGCAACCGAGGCGCCCGATGAGCCTGCGTGTACTCGGCATCGAGACCTCCTGCGACGAAACCGCGGCTGCCATCGTCGACGGCGACGGCGTCGTGCTCTCCGACGTCGTGCACAGCCAGATCGACATCCACCGCCCCTACGGCGGCGTCGTGCCCGAGATCGCCGCCCGCGATCACGTGCGTGTGCTTCCGCTCGTCGTCGCCGAGGCGCTCCTCCGCGCGGGTCTGTCGCTCGAACAGCTCGACGGCGTCGCCGCCACGAACCGCCCCGGGCTCTCCGGGGCGCTGCTCGTCGGGCTGCAGACCGCGAAGGGCCTCGCGTGGTCGCACGGGCTGCCCTTCGTCGGCGTCGATCACCTGATCGGGCACATGCTCGCGGTCTACCTGCGCCGTGAGGGCGCGCCGGAGCCGCCCGCCTTCCCTTTCGTCGCGCTGCTCGTCTCGGGCGGGCACTCGGCGCTCTACCGCGTCGACGGCGCGTCGCCGGGCGAGATCCGCGAGCTCGGTGGCACACGCGACGACGCCGCGGGCGAGGCCTTCGACAAGGTCGCCAAGCTGCTCCGGCTCGGCTACCCGGGAGGGCCGGTCGTCGACCAGCTCGCGCACGAGGGCGACCGCAGGCGCGCCGAGGGCATCGTGCCGATGCCCATGGCGCGTCGCGACTCCCTCGAGATGAGCTTCTCCGGCACGAAGAGCGCCATCGCGCGCCACGTCGAGCTCCACGGTGTGCCCGAGGGGCAGGCGCTCGCCGACCTCTGCGCCGCCTTCCAGTACGCCGTGGTCGAGTCGCTCGCGCAGAAGGCGGTGCGCGCCGCCAAGCTCGAGAAGCTCGACCGCGTGGTCATCGGCGGAGGCGTCGCCGCCAACCGCGGACTGCGCGCGCGCCTCGCACAATTGTGCACCTCCAACGGCCTCGAGCTCTACGTGCCCCCGCTCGCGAGCTGCACCGACAACGCGGCGATGATCGCCTACGCCGGCGCGAAGAGGCTCGCGCTCGGTGAGCGCGACGAGCTCGCCCTCGCGCCTTCGACGAAGACGAGCCTGCCGCGCACGACCCGCAAGGGCGGCGGCGCGAGGCCCAAACCGGCAGCACCCTGAGCCCGGGCTCGGCTCGCTCCGTCGGCCTCGCGCGCCCGCGTCGGCCTGCCCGCTCCGATCCGCGCTGCCTCGCTCCGCGCGCTTCATTCCGCGCGCTTCACTCCGCGCGCTTCATTCCGCTACGTGCAGGAAACGCAGCTTGATGCGCTTCGGCGTCCAGCCGGTGAAGCGCACCGTGGCCGTCGGATCCTCGCCCTCGTCGAGCTCGAGCACCACCCCCACGCCGAAGCTCTTGTGCGCCACGCGCGTGCCGCGACCGATCGAACCCGCAAGCAGCTTCGTCGCCGGCGTCGTGTGCTCGGGCAGCTCCGAGGGGTCGAGCTCGACCGAGCGCCGCCTGCCGAAGCTCGACGACGAGGCCTCGTCTTCCGCTTCGACGAAGCGCTCGCCCGCCTGCCTCGGCTCCGGCGTCGGCCTCGACCACGCGAGCTTCGGCGCGGGCGGGCGGCCGTCGTCGCGGCGCGGCCCGAAGGCCCAGCCCTCGCGGTCGATGAAGCGCCCTTCGCTCGACTGCGAGGCTTCGGTCTTGTCGTGCTGCACCGCCGCCCTCGGCATGTCGGCGATGAAGCGGCTCGGCAGCCCGTAGCGGGTCGTACCGAAGATGCTGCGCCGCTCCGCGTGCGTGACCCAGAGCTGCGTGCGGGCGCGTGTGATCGCGACGTAGGCGAGGCGCCGCTCCTCTTCGTCGTCGTCGTCACGCGACGGGTCCTGGCTGCGGAAGGGGAAGGTGTCTTCCTCCATGCCGGTGAGGAACACGAAGTCGAACTCGAGGCCCTTGGCCGCGTGCACGGTCATCATCGAGATCTTCGGCGCGTCCTTGAGCTCGTCGGTCATCGCCGTGAGCGAGACGCGCTCGAGGTAGCCCGACAAGGTCGGCAGCTCCCCGGCCGCGGCGATCTCGGCCTCGTACTCCGCGATCGAGCCCACGAGCTCCTCGAGGTTCTGCAGACGCGCGTCGCTCTCGGCCGAGTCGTCGGCCAGGAGCCAGTCGCGGTAGCCCGACTCCGCCACCAGATCACGCGCGAGCTCGCTCGGCGGCGCCGTCGCGGCGCGCGCCCGGAGCGAGTCGACGAGCTTCACGAAGGAGGCGAGCGCCTTCTTGCCGGCGGAGCCGACGAGGTTCGTCTCGAGCACCGCCGGGATCGTCTCGGTGAGTGGCCTGCCGCTGCGGTCGGCCTCGGCGACGATCTTCTCCACGGTGGTGGCGCCGATCTTGCGAGGCGGCACGTTGATGATGCGCAAGAGATCGACGTCGCTCTGCGGGTTGTCGACGAGGCGCAGGTAGGAGAGCAGGTCCTTGATCTCGGCGCGGTCGAAGAACTTCGTGCCGCCGATCACCTGGTAGGGCAACCGCTCGGCGCGCATGACCTCTTCGAGCACACGCGACTGCGCGTGCACGCGGTAGAAGACCGCGATCTGCGCCGGAGAGACGTCGTCGCGCACGAGCGCGCGCACCTGCTCCGCCACGAAGGCCGCCTCGTCGCGCTCGCTCGCCGTCTGCACCACGTGCACCGGCCGCCCCGGTGGGTTCTGGGTCCAGAGCTCCTTGGGGATGCGATCACGCGCCCGGCCGATCACGCCGAGCGCCGCGGCGACGACGTTCGCAGTGCTGCGGTAGTTCTGCTCGAGCTTGACGACCTTCGTGCCCTCGAAGTCGCGGCTGAAGTTGCGCACGATGCGCACGTCGGCGCCGCGCCAGCGGTAGATCGACTGATCGTCGTCGCCGACGACGCAGAGGTTCCGCGTGGAGGCCGCGAAGGCACGCACCAGGCGGTACTGCACCTGGTTCACGTCCTGGAACTCGTCGACGAGCACGTAGCGGAACTTCCGCCGGAGCTCCTCGCCAGCCTCGCTCGTGGGGTTCTCGAGCAGGCGCAGCACGCGCAGCAGCAGATCGTCGAAGTCGACCGCGTTCGCTTGCGCGAGGTGGGCCTCGTAGGCGTGGAAGCAGCGCGCGACCACGTCGTCGACGAAGCTGCCCGGCACGAACTCGGCGGCCGTGACGCCCTCCTGCTTCTCCTTGTGGATCCGGCCGAGGATCTGCCGCAAAGGGTAGCGTTTGTCGTCGATGCCGAGCGCCTTGTAGACGCGGTTCATCACCGCGCGCTGATCGGCGTCGTCGTAGACGACGAAGCTCTTGCCGAGCCCTGCCGCCTCGTGGTGCCGCCTGAGGAGCCGCGCGCAGGTGGCGTGGAAGGTGCCGACCCAGAGATCGCGCGCGAGCTCGGGGCCCACGAGCGACTCGAGGCGGTGACGCATCTCGCCGGCCGCCTTGTTCGTGAAGGTGACCGCGAGCACGCGGTAGGGAGGCACGCGGTGCACCGCGAGCAGGTTCGCGATGCGGTAGGTGATGACGCGCGTCTTGCCGCTGCCTGCGCCCGCGAACACGACGAGCGGGCCGTCGACGTGCGAGGCCGCCTCGGCCTGGGGCGGGTTCAGCTCGTCGATCGAGGCCTGGAGCGGGTCGCTCTCCTCCTCGAAGGAGTCGACGTCGAAGTCGAAGTCGTCACCCGACACGGGCCCGAACTAGCACGAGCCCACGGGTGCGTCTCGTGCCGAGCCCCGAGCACCGTGGTAGGATTCCCGACCATGCTTCGTGTCTCTTCGGTGCGTAGGCCCAGGCGCTCGGCGGCGTGGCTCGCGGCCCTCGGCGGTGGGCTCGCCGCGCTCGCACTCGGCGCCGCGCCGCAGGAGGCCCACGCCTTCTGTCGAAGCACGACCTGCACCGAGGACTGCGCGCGCGATCTCGACGGCTGCAAGACGAGCGGCGAGCCACTCTGGTGGGCGAACAGCTGCGTGGGCTTCAGCCTGCAGCGCGACGCGAGCGAGCACATCCCGATGAAGTACGTGCGCCAGGTCGCGACGCGCTCGTTCACGGCGTGGTCGGATCTGGAGTGCGAGACGGGCTACGCGACGCTCGCCTTCAGCGAGCTCGACGAGGCCGAGTGCAAGCGCACCGAGTACAACGTCGACGGGAAGAACTCGAACATCATCCTCTTCCAGGACAACAAGTGGGACTACAAGGGCGCCGACAACACCCTCGCGAAGACGACGGTGACCTTCGACGCGGAGACGGGTGAGATCTTCGACGCCGACATCGAGATCAACCACGCCTACAACAACTTCACGATCTCCGACGAGATCGTCGACTACGACCTCGAGTCGGTGCTCACGCACGAGGTCGGTCACCTCATCGGGCTCGACCACACCCCCGACTACGCCGCCACGATGTACGCGGGCTACGAGCCGGGCTCGATGGAGCAGCGATCGCTCGAGCCCGACGACGTGCTCGGCGCGTGCACGGCCTATCCGCCCGAGCGCGAGGCCGTCTGCGACCCTCGACCGCGAGGTGGCTTCGGATCGGCCTGCGGCGACGCCGTCGCCGAGGACGGTGCCGTCGCGGCCTGCAGCCTCGCGACGGTCGGTGGCGGCGAGGGTGCCCCCCGGGGCTCCCTGCCGGCGCTCGCCGGACTCGCCCTGGTCGTCGCTGCACGCCGCCGGGCCTCGCACCGCGGCTAGGCACTGCGGCTAGGCACAGCGGCGGCTCGCGTCGCGGCGATGCTCCGACGGCCGGCGGGGGAAGACGCACGCTGGGCGACGTAGTAGCTCCAGAAGAGCCACCTCGCGACGGCGGGGAGAGCTCGAGGAGACTACGTTCGCATGATGCTACGCGTCCTGATGGGTCTGGCTGCGCTCGGCTTCGCTTCGCTCGCTGCGGTCGCCTGCGGCGACGACGGCGCCACGGAGACCTTGTGCAAGCCCGGCGAGGAGATCTTCTGCAAGTGCCGTGGTGGCTACCAGGGCACGAAGACCTGCCTCGACGACGGAGCGTCCTTCGGGGAGTGCACGACGCTCGACGGCCCCTGCCCCGAGATCCCCGACACCACCTCGAGCACGAGCTCCACGTCGAGCTCCTCCGGCGGCGGCGGCGGCGGCACCGGCGACAAGGCCCTCTACGCGCCCTGCGAGAGCGGCGGCGAGTGCCAGACGGGCACCTGCGAGAACGGCTTCTGCACCAGGGCCTGCGAGGACTACACCGTCTGCAGCGACGACGCCGCGCAGGCCTACGGCGACTGTGTGGTCTACCCAGGCGGCGCGAAGCTCTGCGGTCCCTACTGCGTCACCCAGAGCGAGTGCGCCGGCTACGGCCCGAGCTCGGGCTGCAGCGGCGCGACGGCGCTCGACGACCCCAACTTCCTCTTCGCGGTCTGCGGCGAGTGGGGCGCGGCGCTCGGGGGCATGCCCTACGGCACGCTCTGCGAGGACGGCACGCTGCTCTACAACGATCAGGTCATCCCCGGTGAGTGCGACCTCGGCGCCGATGGCGTGCAGAACATCTGCCTCTTCGGGGAGTGCTCGAAGGGCTGCTACGAGCCGAGCGAATGCCCCCAGAACGACTGCACCTCCGGTGGACAGGCGCCGGGCTGCTGTAGCTCCGACCCCGACTGCAACTGAGCTCGCGCGACGGGCCCCGGCGCGCTCCGCAACCACGCACTCTGCCCACACGCACTGGGCCCGCACGCACTCCGGCCCCCACGCACCACGACCCGCAGATGCCCGACCACCCGACCCGACCCAAGCTCCTCCACGCTTCCTTCGCGGGCGCCGCGCTCGCGCTCGGGCTCTTCACGGCCTGCGCCCCCGGGGGCAGCGACGGCGCGGGTGGGAGCTCCTCGAGCAGCGGCAAGGGAGGCGGCCCCGAGCTCTATTGCGGCGACGGCTTCGCCGATCCCGACCTCGGCGAGGAGTGCGACGACGGCAACCTCGACCCGACCGACGGCTGCCTGAACGACTGCCGCGAAGCCCGCTGCGGCGACGGCGTGCTGCGCGCCGGCTTCGAGGACTGCGACGACGGCAACGACGTCGACGACGACGCCTGCTCGAACGCCTGCGTCGCCGGCACCGGCTGCGGCAACGGCGTGGTCGAGGGCGACGAGGAGTGCGACGACGGCAACCAGTCGAACACCGACGCCTGCACGACGACCTGCAAGGAGGCCGCCTGCGGCGACGGCTACGCGCAGGCGGGCGAGGCCTGCGACGACGGCAACGACGTCGACGACGACAGCTGCTCGAACCAGTGCACCTCCAACCAGCCGAGCTCGACCGGCTGCCCCGGCACGGCCGTCGCGGTGAGCCAGGAGGTCACGCTCGGAGGCGACACGAGCATCGCCTCGTCGAGCTACCAAGGCAGCTGCGGTGGGAACGGCACCCCCGAGATCGTCTACGCCGTCACGCCGAGCAAGAACGGCCTCTTGCGCTTCGAGCTGCTCGCCATCAACGACGACTACGATCCCGTGCTCTACGTGCGCCGCACCTCCTGCACCGGCACGCAGGAGCTCGGCTGCGCGGACGAGACCTTCGTGGGTGACGCCGAGCTCTTGAGCATCACGGTCGAGGCCGGGCAGACCTACTACGCCTTCGTCGACGGCTACGGCGGGAGCGGCGGCGAGTTCCTCCTGGGCATCTCCTTCCTGTGACCTGGCTGCAGGCGATCCTGCTCGGTGCCCTCGAGGGGCTCACCGAGTTCCTGCCGGTCTCGTCGACGGGCCACCTCGTCTTGTTCGGAGCGAGCCTCGGCCACGAGGACGAGGCTGCGAAGACGCTGAGCATCGTCATCCAGCTCGGCGCCGTGCTCGCGGTGATCGTCCACTACTGGAGCCTGCTCGCGGAGCTCGGGCGCGGCGTGCTCGCGCGCGATCCGGCCAAGCTGCGCCTCGCGCTCGCCCTCGGCATCGCGTTCCTCCCCGCGGCGCTCGTGGGGCTCGCCTTCCACCGCACGATCAAGGAGCACCTCTTCGGCTCCCGACCTGTGGCCTACGCGCTGATCGCGGGCGGCGTGGTGATGGTCGCCGTCGAGCTCGCGCGCCGCGGCAAGCCCACACACGACGGCAGCACGCTCGACGACGTCACGCCCTCCCGGGCGCTCGTCATCGGCCTCGCCCAGTGCTTCTCGCTGTGGCCCGGCATGTCGCGATCCATGACGACCATCGTGGGCGGTCAGCTGAGCGGGCTCGGCACCGCGACGGCCGCCGAGTTCTCCTTCCTCCTGTCGATCCCGGTGCTCGGCGCCGCGACCGTCTACGACCTCTACAAGGGAGGCGGGGCGCTGCTCGCGAGCGAAGGCGGAGGCCTCTCGCTCGGGCTGGGGCTGCTCAGCGCCTTCGTGGTGTCGATGCTCGCGATCGGCGGCTTCCTCCGCTACCTCAAGCGCTTCGGCCTCTTGCCCTTCGGGCTCTACCGCGTCGTGCTCGGCGTCGTCGTGCTGCTGCTCGTCGGAGCGCGCGCCCCGGGCTGAGAGCGCGCTGGCCAGAGAGGGCCTCGGGCGCGCCCCCGTCGCAGGCTCAACGATCTGCGAGGCGCGCGCGAGGGTCTCGCCTGCGCGCGAACTCGGCGAGCACCATGCCCGCGGCGACCGTGACCGGGAAGGAGTGGTTGATGCCGTACATGGGGATGGCGACCACCGTGTCGCATGCGTCGATCAGCGTGCGCGGCAGGCCGTCGTTCTCGCTGCCGAGCAAGAAGACCGCGTCGTCGGGCATCGGCGCCTCCCAGTAGCTCGTGGTCGCGTCGTCGCGCTCCACGCCGATGAGCGGCCGGCCGCGCACCTCGGCCAGGAAGGCCTCCTCGTCGGGGCAGTCGACGATGTGCTCGTACTTCTGCATGCCCATCGCGGCGCGCTCGTAGAAGGGCTCCACGCCGATGAGGTAGATGCGGTCGACGAGGAAGGAGTGCGCGACGCGAATGATGGCGCCGACGTTGAAGGGGTTCTTCGCGCGCACGACGGCGATCGCGTGCCTGCCCCGGAGCTTGGCGAGCTCCGCGCGGATCTCGGCGGTCGACAGCTCGAAAGGCGGGATCTTCAACGCAGGTCTTTGGGCAAGAAGCTCGCCTCGTCGCGCCGGATGTACATCGGGCCCTCCTTGAGCACCGCCTGCAGCGTGCTGCCGTCGGCGTGCTGCACGTCGAGCTTGAGGCCGGCGGCCGGCAGGGCGTTGAGGCGGCTGCGGATGTCGTCGGCGCCGAGCGCGTCGGTCGACCGACCGTCGATCGCGAGGACGCGATCGCCCTTGCGCAGCCCAGCCCGCCAGGCCGGGCTGCCGTCGAGCACGCGGGTGAGCTTGGCGCTCGACTTGCGCAGATCGTACCAGAGGCCCACACCCCACACGGGGCGCGCGGGGGCGAGCTTGATGAACACCGTGCCACCCGCGGGCAGATCGACGGCCTGCTCGGCCGCGTCGATCATCTCCGCCTGCACGCGCAGCTTCCGGTGATCGATCGGGTGATCGTTGAGCGCGCCCGCGTCCCAGAGCTCGATGCGCAGCTCGGAGCCGAGCACGAAGTCGATGTTCCCCGTGGGTGAGCCCTCGAAGCGCGGTTCGAGCGAGTCGCGGACCGACGAGGTGCGCCAGAGCTCCTTGCCCTCGAGGAAGACCTTCACGTACGGGTCGGGCAGGCTGCCGAAGGCCTGCACCCAGTCGCGACCGTCGCGCGTGCGCGCGGGCACCACGGCGCGCACCACCTCGAAGTAGTAGCGCCCCTCCGGAGGCGGCGGCTCCACGGGCACACCCGCGGGCATCGCGGAGATCGTGGTGCCGAGCTCGGGGTAGACCGCGCCACAGCCCGAGAGCGGGAGCGAGGCAGCCAGGAGGAGGGCGACCGAAACGGTGCGGAGCAGCGGGAGCATCGTGGACCTCGACGACGTCGACGGGGATGGCCGCGCGCAGCGCACCTCGTGCCCTGCACGCGCGAGGCGGGAGGCTAGTCGAGTGCGGGCTCGGGCCCAAGCGGATCGCCAGGCGCTGGGGGCGCGCTGTTCGCTGTGCTACTCCGGCTCCACCATGAGCACGGGCTCCCCCACCTACGCGACGACCCACTCTCTCGACCGCCACGTCGGTCAGCTCGTCACCCTCAAGGGCTGGCTCTACAACCGCCGCTCCAGCGGCAAGGTGCACTTCCTCGAGCTGCGCGACGGCTTCGGCATGGTCCAGTGCGTCATGGGCAAGGGCGACGTCGACGAGGCGACCTTCGCCGCGGCCGATCACCTCCCGCAGGAGACGAGCCTCGAGATCGTCGGCGAGGTGAAGGCCCACCCGAAGAAGGCGGGCGTGTTCGAGATCGGCGCGAAGGGCTTCAGGGTGCTCGCGAAGCCGGTCGGCGAGTACCCGATCTCGCCCAAGGAGCACGGCACCGACTTTCTCATGGACCACCGCCACCTGTGGCTCAGGTCCAAGCGCCAGCACGCCATCATGCGGGTGCGCCACACCATCATCAAGTCGGTGCGCGACTACTTCGACGGCCTGGACTTCACCCTCGTCGACGCGCCGATCTTCACGCCCAACGCCTGCGAGGGCACGAGCACGCTCTTCGAGACCGACTACCACGGCGACCCGGCCTACCTCACGCAGTCGGGCCAGCTCTACATGGAGGCGGCGGCCGCGGCCTTCGGCAAGGCCTACTGCTTCGGTCCCACCTTCCGCGCGGAGAAGAGCAAGACGCGCCGCCACCTCGCCGAGTTCTGGATGGTCGAGCCGGAGGTGGCCTTCATGGACCTCGCGGGCGACATGGAGCTCGCCGAGGGCCTCGTCAGCTACATCGTCGCGCGCGTGCTCGAGCAGCGCCGCGAGGAGCTCGCGATCCTCGAGCGCGACGTGAGCAAGCTCGAGAGCGTCGTCGGGCCCTTCCCACGCATCCGCTACGACGAGGCCGTCGCGATGATCAACGAGCACCGCGCCGCGCGCCGCGCCAAGGGCGAGACGAACGCCGACGGCTCCCCGATCGTCGACTTCGAGTGGGGCGACGACTTCGGCGGCGAGGACGAGACGGTCGTCTCGAGCCGCTTCGACAGGCCGGTCATGGTCCACCGCTACCCCTCGGCGGTGAAGGCCTTCTACATGAAGCGTGATCCCGAGAACGAGAAGCTCTCGCTCTGCGTCGACATGCTCGCGCCCGAGGGCTACGGCGAGATCATCGGCGGCGGCCAGCGCGAAGACGATCTCGCGGTGCTCGAGGCCGCGATCGCGCACCACCAGCTCCCGATGGAAGCCTTCGGCTGGTACCTCGACCTGCGCCGCTACGGCTCCTTCCCCCACGCCGGCTTCGGCCTCGGCATCGAGCGCTCCGTCGCGTGGATCTGCGGCCTGCCGCACGTGCGCGAGACGATCCCCTTCCCGCGCATGCTGAACCGCATGCACCCCTGAGGGCGCGCGGGCGACACCAGCGCGGAGCGCGCGTCCGCGCTAGGCTAGCGCGGCGCGGGCCGTCGAGAGGCCCGTCGCCGAGCTCAGAAGGAGAACGACTGCATGGCCCGGCTCGTCGGCTTCATCGGCAACCGCCCCGATCTCGGTGCTCGCGCGCTCGCGGCCGACAAAGCCGCGTTCTCGGTCGACGTCTCGCGCGAGGCCCAACGCGGCTCGAGCGCGAGCTGGGGCATCGGCTTCTACCAGGGCGGCGAGATCCTGCTGAAGCGGCGCCCGATCGACGACCGCAGCTCGCTCGACTTCGGCGAGCTCGTGCAGGGCATCAAGGCCGACGTGCTCGTGGGGCACATCCGCGCCGCGACCGTCGGCGCGCTGCGCACCGAGAATACGCACCCCTTCCGCTACCGGCAGTGGATCTTCGCCCAGACCGGCACGGTGCCGCGCTTCGACGCGCTCCGTGAGCCGCTGCTCGAGTCGCTGCCGCAGTTCCTCGCGCGCAGCGTGCGCGGAGAGACCGACGCCGAGCTCGTCTTCCACCTCTTCCTGTCCTTCTTGCACGACGCCGGCTGGCTCGACCGGCTCGACGTGCCCCCGGCAGCCGTGCGCGAGGCCTTGCGCAGCACGCTCTCGCTCGTCGACAGGCTCTGCGCCGAGCACGGCGCAGGCCCGAGCGAGCTCAACGTCGTGCTCGCCTCGAGCGACTTCCTCGTCGGCATGCGCGGCGGGCGAGCCATGGCCTACGAGGTGCTCGCGGGCCGGGGAGCGCTCGAGCGGCTCTTCGCCGACGAGAGCTACGGCCGCACGAAGGTCCCGCACCTCATGAGCGTACGCCTCGCCCTCTGCGCGAGCGACTTCGACGACGACCGCACACCGCGAGGCTGGTCGGAGCTGCCGTCCCGCTCCTTCGTCACGCTCTCACGCACCGATGAGCCTCAGGTCGAAGCGCTCTGAGCCCGCGAGCGCCACGCGCAGGGAGGCGCGCCTCTGGCGAGCTCTGCTCGGGGCTTTTGGGTTCGCGTTGCTCGGGGCTCTCGGGCTCGCGGCCTGCGCGCGGCCGGCGCCCGAGGAGCCAGAGCTGGGGCCAGAGCCCCTGCGGCGTCGCCCCGACGGCGTGGCGCTCGATCCCGAGCTCGAGCTGCCCGCGGCGCGCGAGTGGGCCCACAGCCGCGACGGCGTCGTGGCCCTGCGCACGCCGCTGAGCCACGAGCGCGCGAGGGAGGCCGTGCGGCGCTTCTTCCTCGCCGTCTCGCGCGAAGATCTCGACGCCTTGAGGCAGGCCTTCGCGAGCGGCGCCCAGCAGCTCCGCCCGGGCGCCGCGCGCGGCGAAGAGGCGCTGCCGGCCTGGTCGCGGCGCTTCTCGCGGCTCGACTACTACCCGCTCACGGGTTCGGTCTACTGGTCCGACGACGCCATCGAGATCGCGCGGCTGCGCGACGCCACGCTCGACGCCGACCACTTCGGCATCGCGTCGACGCTCGCCGACGAGGGCGGCGCGCTCGTCGCGCGCGCCACGATCGCCTCGGCGCGTGTGGGCACGCCTCTCTTCGGCGAGTCGCTGAGCTTCGTGCTGCGCCGAGCCGGCGACGAGTACCTCATCGAGCAGCTCGTCGAGGACTTCACGCCGCCCTGAGCGCCCAGCTCGCCGCGCGACGCGCTCGCGGCGGTACCGCGCGAGCGTCGCCCATGTGCGGGGCGACGCACTTCTTGGCCGATCTCGCCTAGTCTGACATGAGGAGTCACATGCCGCGTCTCAAGGTCGCCTTCGTCGGTTCGGGCGGTGGAGCCCGTGGGCTCTCGCACCTCGGGGTGCTCAAGGCCTGCGAGGAGCTCGGTGTGGTGCCGAGCATCTTCGTCGGCGCGAGCGCGGGTGCGCTGGTGGCCGCGACCTACGGGCAGGATATCCCGCTCGACGTGCTGCTCGACGGCTACCGGCTCCCGTGGCGGAGGCGCCATCGCGGGCCGCGCCTCTACATGAACACCTTCCTGGGCCTGCCGAAGCTGCGCGATCTCGCCGACCCCGGCTACCTCACGTCGGGGGTGTTCTCGATCGAGAAGCTCGAGCGCTACCTCGAGCGCTACCTGCCCATCAACGACTTCCGCGAGCTCGGCAACCAGGTCTTCGTGACCGCGGTCGACGTCGACTCCGGCGAGCGCGTCGTCTTCGGTCCGGGCCACCGCGAGGACGTGCCCATCAGCCGCGCCGTCGCCGCGAGCTGCTGCGTGCCCGGGCTCTTCCGCCCGCTCGAGATCGGCGGGCGCTACTTCCTCGACGGCGAGGTCGTGCGCACCCTCTCGGCCGACGTCGCGGTGGCGGCGGGCGCCAACGTCGTCATCATCTCCAACGTCTATCGCCCCGAGCACACCCAGCCCGACGAGCGCTCGATCGCCCGCCGTGGTCCGCTCGCCGTGCTGCGACAGTCCCTCAGCGTGGTGCTCAGCGAGAAGGAGCGGCGTGGCGTCGAGCTGCTCTCGCGCAACTACCCGAAGGTCGTGTTCCTCGACATCGCCCCCGACATCGGCAGCTTCGGCTACGCGAGCCGCTACGCTTCGCGCTCGCTCGTCTTGCGAGGCTACCGCACGGCCTTGCGCGCGCTCACCGAGGCGAAGGAGCGCGGCGTCTTCGACCAGCTGCTCTCGCCCGACGCGCACCTGAACTGAAGGCGCTCTGCAAGGCTCGAGCGCGGCCGGACTCGAGCGCTGCAGAGCTCGAGCGCTGCAAGGCTCGAGCAGGGCGGCCTCGAAGGCCGTCGCTCACATGCCGGCGATGATGCGCAGCTTGCCGTCTTCTTCGACGAGCTCGAGGCGGTTGTCCTCGACGCGGCGCTTCCACTCCTCGCCGTTCACACCCGGGATGCGGAAGCTCGCGCTGTAGGTGTAGTCGACGAAGATGCGGTCGTCTTCGCGCGAGATGCTCCGGTACCGGATCTCGTAGCGGATCGCCGACGCGTCCTGGAAGCGCTCGCTGAGGTACTCCTCGAGCCCGGCGAGATCGATGTCGTCGGAGGCGTCGACGTTGCCGCCGTCTTCGTAGTAGCGCTCGCTGGCGAGCTTGAGCAGCGCGCCGATGTTCTTGCGCTCGACCGCGCGGCGGTACTCTTCGCAGAAGGCGATGAGCTCGCGGTTCTCCTCGCTGTCGGGCACGTCGGTGTTCGGGATGTACTTCGTCGTGCACGCGAAGAGCGCGCTCGACGAGACGAGCCAGAGACCGATGACACACACGCGTGCGCGCCCGAGGGCCGCGAGTCGGCGCGGGTTGGATCGGGCGTCGTTCGGATCGGCAGGTCGGGGCATCGGAGTCCTCAACGCGGATCTTCGCGTTCGATTCCTCGTCGTGCCAAGTCTCGCGTGGGAGGGCAAGCGCGAGCTTGTGACAAATTGGCAGGGCGATCGCGCAGAGCCCGGCGCTCCGGGCGATATCGTGTGGAGCCAGGCCGTCGACGCGCTCGCTCAGCCGAGCCGCGCGAGCGCCTCGGCGAGCGCGAGGTGCCCGGGCAAAGCCGGCGCGAAGTCGAGCAAGCTCGCGCGGAGCTCGGCGCTCGACGGGGCGCCGCCGGAGCTGCGCTCGATCAGCGCCGCGACCGCGCCGCGCCTGGGCTCCGTGGCGCCTCCGCCCACGTGCGGCCACAGCGAGCGCGAGGCCGCGCCTTGCACGTCGACCGCGCCGACGAGCACCGACTCGGCGTCGCCGGCCTCGACGAGCTCCAGCCCGAGCCAGAGCGGATCGAGCGCGCCCCCGGCGCCGCTCGCGACCGCGGCGCTGGGCCCGCGCAGGCCGTAGAGGATCGCGACCTGCCCGGCGACGACGTTGGGAGACGTGGGAGGGAAGAGTCGAGGCTCGGCGGCCGCGGGGCCGCGCTCGAGCACCCTGCGGAAGAAGCGCTCGTTGACGTCGACGGTCGCGAGCAGGTGGCCGACGACGAGGCCTGCGCCCTCGAGCTCGGGCCGCGAGCCGAGGCGCGCGACGGCGCTCGCGAGCAGCAAGCTCGCTTCGTCGAGACGCGCGACGCGATCGACGGGCGCGCCGCTCGTCGCGGCGATCGCCTCGAGCTCGGGCAGCTCGACGCGCGCCCAGCGGAGGATCCGAGCACGCAGCGGGGCGCGCGCCCGCGCAGGCCGGGGGTCGGGCGAGCGACGCTCGAGCACGAGCGCGGCGTTCGCGCCGCCGAAGGCTGCGGAGAGCTTGAGCGCGTACGCGGCTTCGGCGGCCTCGAGTGGGGTCGTGCGCTCGGCGAGGTGGACCTCGGCGTCGGGATCGATCTCGCCCTGCCCCGCCGCAGCGGGAGCGAGCCCGCGGGAGAGCGCTTCGCCGATCGCGAGCGTCTCGAGCACCCCCGCCGCACCGAGCGTATGTCCGAGTTGGGCCTTCATCGGGTGGACCACGGGCCTCGCGTCGGCTCCGAGCGCGCCGCGGATCGCGCGCGACTCCATCGCGTCGTTGAAGGGCGTCGCCGTCGCGTGCGCGCTGAGCAAGGCGCAGTCGCGGGGCTCGAGCTCGGCGTCGGCGAGCGCCTCGCGCGCCGCGCGAGCGAGCCCCTCGCCCGAGCGGTCGGGCGCCGTCACGTGCACCGCGTCGGTGCTCGCGCCGAAGCCGCTCACGACGAAACGCGCGCTTCGCTCTGCTTCCTCGCCCTCTCGCACCATCGCCACGAGCGCGGCCCCCTCGCCGAGCGCCATGCCGTCGCGCTCCAGACGAAAGGGACGCGGCAGGCTCGCGGTCGTCGCACGCAGGGACTCGAAGCCGACGGCCACGAAGCGAGAGAGGGCGTCGTAGCCTCCCGCGATCACGAGATCGCAGGCGCCGCTCTGCAGCCAGCGCAGCCCCACGCCGAGCGCCCAGGTCGAGGCGGCGCAGGCCGTGACGAGCTGCAGTCCACGAGAGAGCGGCGTGCCCAGCTCGGCTTCGACGCGCGCCCGGAGCCGCTCGAAGGGTGCGGCGTAGGTGGCGCGCGCGGCGACGGCCGCGTCGACGGGCCGTGCGCGCAGCCACGCCTCGAACACCTGCTCGGCCTCGAGCATGCCCCCGCTCGAGGTCCCGAGCACGAGGCCGAGCTTCGCGCCCCCGGGCCCGCTCGCGGTCCGCGCCCGGCGCAGTTCGTCGCGCAGATCCTCCCAGGCCCGCTCGAGCAAGGCGTCGGCGCGCCCCGGGACGAGGCCCATCGGGAGCGGCACACGCGCGGAGATCGGCCGGGCGAGGCCGAAGGCCGCGAGCTCCTCGTCGCGGGCGATCGCGACCTGCGCCGCTTCGCTCAAGCGCCCGGGATCGTAGGCGTCGAGGCCGCGCCCGAGCGCCGAGATCGCGCCGACGGCGAGGATCGACGCGCGGCTCAAGGCGCGCCCCTCCCCGCGCTGGGCTCCTCGAGCGCCTTGGGCGCGACCCCCTCGCGCGAGTCCTCGCAGGTGATCTCGACCACGAGCCGGGTCGAGCGCTGCTCGTAGCGCGCGCGGCCGCAGGGGTAGACGTCGAGCTCGAGCCACTCCTCGTCGACGTGCGGGGCGCCGTCGCGCTCGGAGCGCCACACGCGGTGCGCGCTGAGCGCGCCGTCGTCGTGGAGCCTGAGGTGCGTGACGTAGCGCTCACGCGCGAGCGCTGCACGCACCGCACCGGACTCCTGCACCGCGAAGAGCAGCTCTCCGCCGAAGGGGTCGAGCATCCACCAACGGAACAGCTCGATCGGCAGGGCGCGCCGCATGCCTCGTGGGCTGCGCGCGTCGCCACGCGCGTCGGTGCCGAGCTCGGGCAGGCTCAAGCGGTATCGATCACCCGACGCCCAGAAGTCGAGCGCCGTCGTGCCGCCCGGGCCGAGCAAGACGAGGCGCATGCCCCGCCCCGGCTCGACGGCGAGCGCCCCCCGAGCCTCGATCGGTGCGGGCAGGTACGGCGCGTCGATGCGGAGCCGCACGCGATCGGTGCGCGGCGCTCGGGCGCGCTTCTCCAGCTCGGAGAGGCGCACGAGCGCTTCGATCTGCGCCGCAGCGCTCGGCGGCGCGGCGGGCGCGAGCTCGGGCGCGCAGCCGCAGGCCAGCGCGCACGCGCCGACCACGAGGGCCGCGAGCGCGCGAGGCAGCGAGCGGAGGGCGCGCGCTCGGTCGAACTTCACCATGCCCCGGGCGGCCCCAAGACGGAGGCGTGGCTGCGCCCCGGCGCGCTACCGACGACGAGCACCCGCGCGTACTCGCCGGTGCTCGCGAGCGCCGCGCCGAGCGCGAGCGCCACGCCTCCGAGCGCCACGTGCTCTCCGGCGGCACGACCTACGACGCGCCGCGGGCGCGAGGCCCAGGGCGTGCCCGCGAGCGCCGCGTCGAGATCGACGTGCCGCTCCGCGACGACGACGCTCTCGTCTGCGGGGCTCGCGAGCCCTGCCACCGCGCTCTGCGAGCTCGAGGAGCGCTGCTCGAGCACGCAGGCGAGGCGCCTCGCGCCGCGCTGCTCGGCGCGCTGCGCCGTCTCGACGACCAGACAAGCGCCGCCCTCGTCGGTCGCGGCGAGCGAACGCACGCCCAGCACCGGCGCGAGCACACGCCCGGCGAGCTCGCTCTTCTCCTCGACGCTGCCGGCCACGGCGGCCTCGACGTCGCCCGAGCGCACCAGCGCGAGCGCGCTGGCGAAGGCGCACTCGGCGCTCGTCGAGAGGTCGGGCGTGCACAGCGCTGGACCCTGCAAGCGGTGGTAGATCGCCGCGTGACTCACCGGTGAAGACGGCACGAGGTTCGGGAAGTCGGCCGGGCTCGCGAGCGCCGCGCCCTTCTCGAGCACGCGCCGCATGAAGCGCATCGAGCCGTCGACGTTGCCGAAGGCGTTGCCTGCGATCGCGGCGGTGCGGGCGCGGTCGAGCGGCGTCGTCGCTTCGACGTCGGCGTCGACGAGCGCGGCGCCCATCGCCGTCGCGACCAGCCTCGCCGCACGATCGAAGCGGCGAGCGCGCGCAGCGTCGAGCGCGGCGCTCGGATCCTCGCGGAGCTCGTCGACGTGGTCCTCGAAGAGCGAGAGCGCCTCGGCGGAGCCGAGCACACGGCCGCGCGCGACGACCCCGAGCCCCGTGATCACGAGCTGCGCGGCGGCGACGCGCGGGGGAGCTTCGGCACCGCCGGGGCCCAGCACGAGCGCCGCGCCGGTGCCGCCGAATCCAAAGGAGCACGACACCGCGACGAAGCCCGGCGTCACGCTCCGCGTCTCGAGCACGAGGTCGAGCGCACCTTGGGGCTCGGGCTCCTCGAGACCGACCGTCGGCGGCAAGAGCCCGCGCTCGATGGCTGCGACGCTGATCGTCGCCTCGATCGCTCCCGCGGCGCCGAGCGTGTGCCCGATCTGCCCCTTCGACGAGGAGACCGCGAGCTTCGCGTCGCCGAAGGCCGCGCGGATGGCGCTCGCCTCGGCCGCGTCGTTGAGCGGCGTCGCCGTGCCGTGCGCGTTCAGGTACGCGACGTCGCGCGGGGCGAGGCCGGCCGAGCGCACCGCCTCGCCCAGGATGCGCGCCGCGGTCCGCCCCTCCGGCTCGGGGTTGGTGATGTGGTGCGCCTCACCGGCGAGGGCGCGACCGAGCAGCGTCGCGCGGGGGGCGCGGCCTCGCGCCGCTGCGCTCTCGCGACGCTCGAGCACGAGGAACGCCGCGGCCTCGCCGAGCGTGAGCCCGGAGCGCCGCCTGTCGAAGGGCCGGCACGGCTCCGGCGACAGCACCGCGAGCGCGCCGAAGCCCGCGTAGGTGAGCCGGCACAGCGCATCGCTCCCGCCGACGAGCACGCGCTCGACGCGCCCGGCCTCGATCCAGGCGGCGGCGAGCACCGCCGCCACCGCTCCGCTCGAACAAGCGCAGCACACGGTCGTCGTGAGCTCGAAGGGCCCGAGCCGCTCGACGAGGCGGTCGACCGTCGCGGAGAGCGGGTGGGTGCGCAGGCGCGCCGTCATCGCGTCGCCGAGGCTCGCCTCTCCCTCGCCAGCGGCGAGCCCGACCAACAGCTCCTCGGTCTCGAACATGCCGGCCGTCGTGCCACCGACGATCAACCCGAGGCCGCTCGCGCCCGGCGCGAGGCCTGCGTCGGTGAGCGCCTCGCGCGCGGCCCGCAGCGCCATCGCGTCGGTGCGGCTCTCGTCGGCCTCGGCCACGAGCCCGCGCACCTCGGCGGCCAGCGTCGAGCGCGCTCCAGGCAGCTCGAAGAGCGTGCGCGCGCCGATCCCGCTTCGCCCGGCGAAGAGCGCGTCGAGCGTGCTCGGAGCGTCGAGCCCGAGCGGCGAGACCATGCCGATTCCTGTGACGACGACGGACAACGCGCTCTCGACCAGAACGAACGACGGACGCGAGCGGCTAGCCCTGGGCTCCGCTCACACGCAGGATGTGCAGGGCGAGCGCGTCGACCGACGCGAAGGCCGCGCGCGCCTCGTCGCCCTCGGGAATCTTCACGCCGAAGCGCTCCTCGACGACCATCGCGAGCTGCAGCGCGTCGAGCGAGTCGAGCCCGAGGCTCGGGCGCCTCGCGCCGTCGACCACCTGCCCCTCGCCGAAGAGCGAGGCCTGATCGTCGATGTCCTCGGGCTTCTTTCCCACCAGGTTGAGCTCCGAGATCATGAGCTCCTTGAGGTCTTTGCGCAGGCCAGCGGGGTCCATCGACGGGGAGGGATCCTAGTCCATCCCACCGGGTGAAGGAACTGCACTGGCGAAGTGCCACACCGGAGCCGGCACGCGAAGCACCCTCGGGGCCAGCGATGCGCGGTGTAGCATGTCGGCGCCATGCCCCTCGTCGACTACGCCACCGAAGCAGGCGTCGCCCTGCTCACGCTGAACGATCCTCCCTTCAACGGCTACACGCTCGAGATGATGAAAGAGCTCGACGCGGCCATCCTCGAGGCTCGCTTCGACAACGACGTGGAGGTCATCGTGCTCTCCGGGCACGGCGAGCGCTTCTTCTGTTCGGGCGCGAACATCCACATGCTCAAGGAGGCGGATCCGACCTTCAAGTACTACTTCTGCCTGCACGCCAACGAGACCCTGCTGCGCCTCGAGCACACGCCGAAGCTCTGCATCGCGGCGCTCAACGGGCACGCGGTGGGCGGAGGCCTCGAGGTGGCGATGGCCTGCGATCTGCGCATCGGTCGAAGAGGATCGGCGAAGCTCGGCCTCCCGGAGGTCGCGCTCGGCGTGCTGCCCGGCACCGGCGGTACGCAGCGGCTCGCGCGCCTGCTCGGCCGCTCCAAGGCCATGAAGCTGATGATCGACGGCTCGACCTTCTCGATGGACGAGGGCCTCGAGCTCGGGCTCCTCCACGAGGTCTTCGACGCACCATCGCACGACGACTTCCTCCGTCAGGTCATCGACTACGCGCGCAGGTACACGAAGCCGGGCCGCGCCAGCCTCGCCGTCGGACGCATCAAGCGGGCGGTGCTCGGTGGGCTCGAGGTCGGCATGGAGCAGGGCCTCGCGCTCGAGCGCGAGCTGCAGGCCGAGCTCTTCGCCTCGGAAGACGCCCGCGAGGGCCTCGCCGCCTACGGCGAGAAGCGCAAACCTTCCTTCAAGGGGCGCTGAAGGCGCGGGGCCGCGGCGAGCGGCGCCTGCGCACGCGCTCCTTTACGAGCGCCCGCCTTCGGCCCAGACTGCCGTCCGTACCCCCCCTCAGGAGAGCGCGAACCATGGCGAGCGACCGCTACGAGAGCTTCGAGGCCTTCTGGCCCTACTACGTGGGTGAGCACTCCAAGAAGGCCACCCGCTGGATGCACTTCGTCGGCACGACCGCGGCCTTCGGCTGCCTCGCCGGCGCGGTGCTCACGAGGCGCCCGGCGCTCGTCGCCGCGGCGCTCGTCGCCGGCTACGGCCCGGCCTGGGCGAGCCACTACTTCGTCGAGCAGAACCGCCCGGCGACCTTCACCTACCCGCTGTGGTCGCTGCTCGCCGACTTCAAGATGTGGGGGCTGATGGCGCGCGGCGAGATGGATGCCGAGGTCGAGCGCGTGCGCGCCGAGTCCGAGCGCAACCCCCAGCCCGAGCAGGGCCGCCCGGCCGACGACGAGCAGCGCGCGGCCGAAGAGGGCGTGCCCTCGCGCATCGCCCTCAACTGAGGCCCCGCCCCCTCGAACGACGCGGGCCGTCGAGCTCCCTCGGCGGCCCGCCTCACCTCCGCATGCTGGCGGCGTGGTGCTCGACGATCGAGTCCTTGCAGAGGCTCGAGAAGAACGACGAGAACGCGAGCCACACGACGAGGCCGTTCATGTCGTCGAACATCGGCGGCACGAACTTCGGGCCCCGCACGATGCCGTCGCTCATGTGCGCGTAGAGCACCGGCACGTCTTCGTGCGCGAGCTTGCCGACGAAGAGCATCTGGATGAGCTCGGGGCGATCGTGCTGGATCGCGGCGAGCATGAAGGCCTCGTTGAGCACGATTCCTTTGCAGTAGCAAGCATCCTTGGTGAAGGGCGCGCCCCCCTCCGTGAGCCCGCCGCGGAAGATCCGCATCGTGTTCTGGAAGCACTCCTCCTCGTCGTAGCCCTCGGTGCGGTACCACTCGAAGACCTCGACGAAGCTCGCGCCGTCCTCGGCCTGATCGACGGCGAGGACCCGGTCGCTCAGCTTCTTCGCCCTGCGGGGCGTGCTCCTGAAGGTGAGGATCTCGACGAGCGCGGCGAGCCCCTCCTGCACGGCCGCGGTGCGCGGAGGGCCCTTCGCGAGCCAGCGCGCGACCGGCTGCGCCTGCCCGTTGAGGCTCGTCGCGAGGTGGACCCAACCTTCGTGCGCCTCGAGGATGTCGATGTCGCTGCGTGAGAAGCTCGCGCCGCTGCGGATCTTCACGTAGTCGCTGCCCGCCGCCGCGTCGGCGACGAGCGCGTCGTCGACCTCCACGCGCACCGAGGTCTCGGCGAAGAAGCGTCCGAGGCGCTCGTTGAGCTCGCGCGCCGCGGTGTGCGCGTCGATGTTGCGCTTCTGCACCTCCCCGACGCGCTCGCAGGCGATGCGCGTGAGCTTGCCGTAGAGCTCGAGGCCCATGTCGCGCACCGTCGACTTGCCGTCGGGCAACACGTCCTTCGTCGACCCGTAGAGCCGTCGCGACAGCTCGTAGAAGCCCTTCGTGCCGCGCGCCTCGAGCAGGTGGACGACGTCGAGGTACTCGGCGACCGAGGCGTGCAGGATCGCCCCGAGCGGGTCGGTGGCGCCGAGCTCACGCTCGACGTCGGCGAGCAGCTCCTCGAGCTCGCGCTTCTTCACCTCGACGTCGAAGCCGAGCTCCTCGTAGACCGGCTGGGGGAGCTCCCGGAACTTCGAGCGCGTGAAGCGCTCCTCGAGGGCGCTCGGCCAGCGGAGCGCGTGGAGGATCCGGATGGGCCGCTGCACGTCGAGCAGGCGCTGCGAGAGCCTCGCGAGCACCTCCTTGTAGGAGCGCCAGCGCGCGGGTCGGCCGTCCGCACGGCGCTCCCCGGACTTGTCCACCAGCGTGCGCCAGAGCGGGCCTTGCGCCGGCTCGTCGGCGCGCGCCTCGCCATCGGCCCCCGAGTCGTCGAGCAGCCCTGCCATCGCTCTTCTTGTATCACGAGCCGCCGCATGCTTGCGGGTCGAGGCGCCTCGGGCTAGCTAGCTGAGCAGTGAGCTCTCCCGATCCTGCCCGAGCGGCCGCGCTCCTCGACAAGACCAAGTCCGCGGTGAGCGATCTGCGCACGACCATCGCGCGGGCGGTGGTCGGCCAGGACGCGGTCGTCGACCACATGCTCGCGGCGCTGTTCGCGCGTGGGCACGCCTTGCTCGTAGGCGTGCCCGGCCTCGCGAAGACGCTGCTCGTGAGCACGCTCGCGCGCGCGCTCGACATGAGCTTCGGTCGCGTGCAGTTCACTCCGGATCTCTTGCCGGCCGACATCACGGGCACCGACGTGCTCAGCCAGGACGAAGGCAGGCGTCAGCTGGTCTTCGCCAAGGGGCCCATCTTCCACAACCTCGTGCTCGCCGACGAGGTCAACCGCACGCCACCGAAGACGCAGGCCGCGCTGCTCGAGGCGATGCAAGAGCGCCGCGTGACGGTGGGCACGACCACGCACGCGCTGCCCGATCCCTTCCAGGTCTTCGCGACGCGCAACCCGATCGAGCAGGAGGGCACCTACCCACTGCCCGAGGCGCAGCTCGATCGGTTCCTGCTCGAGATCCACGTGGGCTACCCGAGCGAGGCCGAGGAGCTCGAGATCGCGCGCCGCACGACCTCCGGCTCGAGCCCGAGCATCGAGCCGGTGCTCCAGCTCGACGAGGTGCGCGCGCTCGGAGAGCTCGTGCCACGCATCCCGATCACCGACGAAGCGCTCGCGCTCGCGGTGCGGTGCTCGCGGCGCTCTCGGCCCGACGACCCGCACGCGCCGAGCGCCGTGCGCGACTACGTGCGCTTCGGCGCAGGCCCGCGCGGCAGCCAGGCGCTGGTGCTCTCGGCGAAGTCGCGCGCGGCGCTGCGCGGCGAGGCCGCCGCTGACGTCGGCGACGTGCGCGCCATGGCGCTCCCCGCTCTCAGGCATCGCCTCGTGCTCTCGTACCGCGCCGAGGCCGACGGCGTACGCGACGCCGACGTCATCGCGGCCTTGCTCGGCGATCTGCGCTGAGGTTGGGAGGCATCGTGAACGAGGGCAGCGCGCCGGCCGGGTCGAAGCCCTCGCCGGTGACCGAGATCATCACGAGCGAGACGGGGCCGAGCATCCGGCGCATCCGGAAGCTGCGCGTCGTCGTGCTCGACTCGGCGGGCACCGCGCCGGGCCAGGTGTCGTCCTTCGCGCAGGACGAAGTGCGCGTGGGCACGGGCGCCGAGTGCGACGTGGTGCTCTCGGATCCGAGCGTGTCGCGCGAGCACCTGTCGATCCGGCTGGTACCCGACGGCTTCCTGCTGACGGATCTGCGCTCCACCAACGGCAGCTTCGTCGGCAGCGTGCGCATCCGGGAGGCCATCGTCTCGAGCGATACGACGATCCGCCTCGGAAAGAGCAGCCTCGAGCTGGTGCCGCTCGCCGAGACCGTCGAGCACGAGGTCTCGCCGCGCGCGGCCTTCGGTCGCATGTTGGGCGCGAGCGCGGCGATGCGCGAGACCTTCGCCTTGCTGGAGAAGGTCGCCGCGAGCGACCTCACGGTGCTCGTCGAGGGAGAGACCGGCACCGGCAAGGAGCTGGCGGCCGAGGGCATCCACGAAGCGAGCCACCGCGCCTCGGGGCCTTTCGTCGCCGTGAACTGCGGCGCCATCCCACGCGAGCTGCTCGAGAGCGAGCTGCTCGGTCACGAGAAGGGTGCCTTCACGGGCGCGGTGCGCGAGCGCCGTGGCGCCTTCGCCGCCGCCGACAAGGGCACGATCTTCCTCGACGAGATCGGCGAGCTGCCGCTCGACATGCAGGCCAAGCTCCTGCGTGTGCTCGAGCGCAGGGAGGTCAAGCCGGTGGGCTCCGACCGCGTCTTCCCGGTCGACGTGCGCGTGGTCGCCGCCACGAACCGCTCGCTCGTGCGCGAGGTCACCGAGGGGCGCTTTCGCCAGGATCTCTACTACCGCCTCGCGGTCGTCACGGTGCGCATCCCCCCGCTGCGCACGCGCCTCGAGGATCTCAGGCTGCTCGTCGACGCCGTGTGGGAGGAGCTCGCGCGCCGACGCGCCGCCTCCGGCCTGCCGCCGCCGGTCCGCCTCGATGCGGCGGCGATGGCGATGCTCACGCGCTACGACTTCCCGGGCAACGTGCGTGAGCTGCGCAACCTGGTGGAGCGCTGGGCGGTGCTCGGACCCACCTCGCCTGCGCAGGAGGCCAGCGCCCTTGGCGCCGAGCGAGGCGAGGCGGCGCCGCACGCGGACGAACCGAAGGAGCGCGGCCCCGTGTTCGCCCAGGCCGACATGGAGCTGCTCGACCTGCCCTACCACGAGGCCCGCGAGGCGTTGCTCGAGCGCTTCGAGAAGAGCTTCGTCGAGCGCGCGCTCGAGAAGAGCGGAGGCAACGTGTCGAAGGCGGCGCGAGAGGCGGGCGTCGACCGGCGCCACCTCCAGCGCCTGATGGCGCGCTTCGGCGTCGACCGCGCGGGCTGAGGCCCTCGGCGCTCGAGCCCGCCGCTCTCTCAGTAGAAGCGATAGCCGATGCCGATCGGCAGCGCGGCGACGATGCCGCGACCTGGCGCGGCGAGCACCGTCGGCCACGCGCTCACCATGATGGCGCCGCTGAACAAGGAGTCGCTCGGGTTGTCGAAGAGCACGTAGGACACCTCGAGCGAGCCACCGATGTCGAAGCCGCTCGACGCGTTCGCCTTCGCGTTGCCCGAGCTGTAGGTGCCGGCGAGATCGGCGACCGGGATGGTCACGACGTCGGAGCCGTCGTTCTCGCCGATGAACTCCTCGGGCACCGAGCCCTCGGCGCCGGTGACGAGCGCCTCCTGCGACGTGGTCCCGACGAGCACCGAGACGCCCAGCCAGAAGGACTCGCTGAGCCCGAACGAGATCGAGGGCCCGCCGAGGATGCTGAAGCCGCTCGGCACGTGCGCGGCGCCGAAGCCGCGCGCGCCGATGTGCACGTCGTCCGCGATGGCGTAGCCGACGAAGAGCTGACCGCCGAGCATGAGCGCGAGCGCAGGATCGAAGGTCGCGTCGCAGTTGCCCGCGCCGACCACGACCTCGAGCTCACCGCAGGAGGCGAGGAACTCGGTGCCGGCGGTCCCGTTGTAGATGTACTGCGTGCCGTCGATGTCGGACAAAGGCGCGTTGCCGATCGCCGAGAGGTGGCCGCCCGCCACGAACTGCACGTCGACGACGAGGCGCCCGCTCTCGTGCTTGGCGCTGCTCGAGGCGCTCGCCGGAGCCTGCGTGGGCGCCTCGGCCTCGTCGGGCTCCGCGGGCTTCGCGGTGTCGTCCGTCGCGGCAGGCTTGGGCTCGGCGCTTGCGCCGACGGGCGTCGCCGCGACAGGGTCTTGACCCTTCTCGAGCGGGCCGACGCCGAGCGTCTTCTTCATGCCCTGCTTGAGCTCGAACTTCGTCTCCCAGGTCTTGTGGCCCGGCGCCGATGCGGCGACGCGCAGCTCGCCCGGATCGGCGGCGTAGCCCTTGCCGTACTCCGAGGCCGGCACCAGCGTCATCGACGCCGGATCCGCCGCGAGCCCGACGCGCACCTCGATGCCCTCCACGGAGGGCACCGTCAGGGTGAGCCTCGGCACCTTCGCGAAGAGCGCGTTCTTGCGCACGCGCGCGGTGGTCACGCGATCGGTGCGGTTCTCCTTCACGGAGATGCGCTCGACCTCCTCGAAGTGGCGGTACGCGCTCCCGACCCTTCCCTCCTTCTCGCGACAGAAGGCGAGGTCGAGCAGCGTGCTCCCGCGGGGATCGATGCGCTGGCTCTCGTCGAGCTTGGCGCAGGCCTCGGCGGTCTTGCCGGCCGACATGAGCGTCTCGGCTTCACGCGCGAGCACCGCGCCTCGCGCGGCGTCGTCCTGCGCGAGCGCAGTTCTGCCGAGCGGCAGCACGGTGGAGAACGCGAGCGCCGAGACGATCAAGCGAAGTCGAGTCATGGGGAGGTTGCCTCTCGAGACGGTGCCAAGCAGGAGTACGGCGAGGGCAACGCTATCGAAGTCGAGCCACCGTGGGCAACGAGTCAGATCGGGCACCCTACCCGCACCTACACGAGCGCGGGCTCCGGGTGGTGGCTGAGGCCGACGAGCGCACCGTCCGGGTCGCGCGCGTAGAGCGTGAAGCGCGTCTCGCGCTCCACGGGGTGTCCGGCGGCGGCGAGGCGGGCTCTCCAGGCCTCGCGCTCTTCGGGCGCGATGGCGAGCGCGACGCAGTGCCACCCAGCCCCGGTCTCCGCGCGCCGCGCGGCTTCGGGGTCGGCGCGCTCGAGCGCGAGGAAGCATCGCTCACCCAGCCCGACCCACGTGGAGCGGTGCGCTCCGTCCTCGCTCAGGTGTCGTCGCAAGAGTGGCAGACCGAGCACACCCAGGTAGAACGCCTCGGAGCGCCCCAGGTCGCTCGACAGCACGGCCAGGTGGTGGACGGCAGCAGGCGGTCGCGGCGCGGCGGGCTCGCTCATGGAGCCCACTCTAGCCGAGGCGTCCCCCGTGGCGCGCCGGTGGGTCTCGCTTCGAGGCAGCAGACGCACGCGCGACGCGCGCCCTGTCGTAGCCTCGGGCGACATGCACCGCCGAAGCATCGCCCCATGGGCGCTCAGCTCCCTGCTCTGGGCCTGCGCCTCGAAGGAGCCCAGCGCGCCGCACACGCCGCCTTCTCCCACCGTGACGAGCACGCCGAGCTCGCCCGTCGCGCTGGCGCTCGCTCCGGGCGCGAGCGCCGTGGACTTCGACGCGATGGCCCGCTTCCCCGAGCCGGGCTGGAGCATCCCGCGGCAGGCCGCCTTCTCTCCGAGCGGCAAACACCTGAGCTTCCTGGCGAGCGAGACCGGCTCGGAGGAGATGGTCCTCTGGACCGTCCCCGTCGACGCTGGGGAGCCGCGCGTGCTCTTGCGCGCCTCGGATCTGGTCACGCCGGGCACGGGTCGCTCGCTCGCCGAGGAGCTGCGCGACGAGCGACAGCGCAAGCGCATCACGGGCATCACCGAGGCCTACTGGGCACGGGACGCCGATGCGCTGGTGATCCCGGCGGGAGGCGACGTGTACGTCGTCCCTTCGGTCGGCGCGGCGCCGGTGCGCATCACCTCGACCGACGAGCCCGAGCTCGACCCCAAGCTCTCACCGGACGGTAGCCAGGTCGCCTACGTGCGCGGCGCAGAGCTCCACGTCGCCGAGGTCGCCACGCGTCGCGAGCGCGCGCTCACGCGTGGCGCCGCCGAGGGCGTGACGAGAGGGCAGTCCGACTTCAACGGCCAGGAGGAGTTCGACGAGCCGAGCGGGCATTGGTGGAGCCCCGACGGGCGCCACATCGCCTACCTCGAGGTCGACGAGCGCGCGGTCGGCGAGGTGCCGCTGCTCGGCTACCGCGGTGGGTCGACGCTGTCGTCGGCGCTTCGCTACCCGCGCGCCGGCACCACGAACCCTCGCGTCGAGCTGCGCGTCGTCGAGGTGAAGACGGGCGCGAGCTTCGCCGTCCCGCTGCCGCAGAGCCTCGGTGAGGGACCCTACCTCGGTCGGCTCCGCTGGCTGCCGGACGGCAAACGACTCGCGCTGCAGGCGCTCACCCGGGACCAGAAGCGGCGCGACACGCTGCTCTTCGACCTCGCGACGCCGAAGCGAGCAGCGCGCGTCCTGCACCGCGAGGTGGACCCCGCGGCCTGGGTCGAGCTGAGCGAGCTGCGCCCCCTGCCGGACGGCACCGGGCTGCTCACGATCCTGAGCCGAGACGGCCACGATCACCTCGCGGTGCTGGGGCTCGACGCGGATCTCGAGCGTGGGCCGGCGGCGGCACCACGCCTGCTCACGGAGGGAGACTGGGAGGTCTTCGGGCTGCTCGAGGTCGACGCCCAGCAGCGGCGCGTGTGGGTCGCCGCCAACCGCGACGAGCAGCTCGGCAGGCAGGTGCTCGAGATCGACCTGGCCGGAGGCGCTCCACGCACGATCACCTCGCTGCCCGGCGTGCACGTCGCGCAGGTCTCCGCGCGCGCGGGGGCGATGCTCGACGTGCACAGCGCGCTCGATCGCAGGCCCCGGGCCGAGCTCCTGCGCTTCGACGGCGGCTCCCGGAGAGATCTGCCGGTCGGCGACGACCGAGCTACGATCGACGCGCTCGGGCTGCGCACGCCGACCCTGCTCGAGGTCGAGCACGCGGGCGTGCGCCTGCACGCCGCGCTCCTTCCGCCGAGGGCGCTCGTCCCGGGCGCGAAGCACCCGCTCGTGCTCGCGATCTACGGCGGACCCGGCGTGCAGACGGTGAAGAACCAGTGGGCGCCGCGCCTCTACTGGCAGCACCTCGCCGACCGCGGCTTCTACGTCCTGCAGGTCGACAACCGCGGCAGCTCGGGGCGAGGGCCGGGCTTCGCCACGCCCATCGCAGGCCGGCTCGGCGAGGTCGAGCTCGCCGATCAGCTCGCGGTGCTCGATCGGGTGATCGCCGAGCATCCGGTCGATCCCGAGCGTGTGGGCATCTACGGGCACAGCTACGGAGGTTTCCTCTCGGCCCTCGCCATGCTGCGACACCCCACGCGCTTTCGCGCCGGCGTGGCGGGCTCCCCCGTCACCGATTGGAGCCTCTACGACACGGGCTACACCGAACGCTACCTCGGCACGCCGAGCGGCAACCGCCCGGGCTACGAGGCCGCCGAGCTCTCGCGCCTCGCCGAGGAGCTCCGCGGCGAGCTGCTCATCGTGCACGCGCTGCTCGACGAGAACGTGCACTTCGAGCACAGCGCCAAGCTCGTCGACGCGCTCGTCGCCGCCGACCGCGACTTCGAGATGCTCGTCTTCCCCGGAGAGCGGCACGGCTACCGCTCGCCTTCGGCGCGCCGCTACGCCCTCCGGCGCGTGATCGAGCATCTCGTCGAGCACCTCGGCGCGCCCTCGACGCACTGAGCGCGCGTGAGGCGATCGCCCCTCGACGCAGGGCGCTCGGTCGAATACGCCTCCCGAGCGCCATGGATCTCGACCTCAAGACGCTGATCGACGTCGTCCGTCACCTCGACAAACACCTCGATCAGCTCACCCGCGACTACGGCACCTGGACCTACGCCATCCTCGCGGCGATCGTCTTCTGCGAGACGGGGCTCGTGGTGCTGCCCTTCTTGCCAGGTGACTCGCTGCTCTTCGCGGCGGGCGCCGTGAGCGTGCGCGACGGCTCGGGCCTCGACCCGGTGCTGCTCGGCGGCATCCTCATCGTGTGCGCCATCGCCGGCGACACGGTGAACTACCACGTCGGCAAGGCCATCGGCCCGCGCGTGATGAAGCACAAGAACTCGAGGTGGCTCAACCCGAAGCACCTCGACAAGACGCACAGCTTCTTCGAGAAATACGGCGGCAAGACGATCATCCT
>ERZ761602.980-NODE-980-length-55756-cov-7.710221_pt1 | contig 55756 bp, 52 predicted proteins | sample MGYA00512165_ERZ761602 | MGnify/ENA primary metagenome ERZ761602 (study PRJEB28899, sample SAMN02445085) | bioreactor sludge metagenome | biome: EBPR sludge; isolation source: Thorneside wastewater treatment plant | place: Australia: Brisbane, Thorneside Wastewater... | reverse complement strand
GCGGTACCGGATCGCCGTACACCGTTGAACTCAACCCCGCCGATTTCGCGGACCTTGCCGATGGCTTCGACCATCCGCTCGGCATCGTGCTTGAGGACGAAAAGGGCGTGAAATTTACGACCAGCCCGCCGGTCCTTCTCGCTTTTGAGACGCGTGCCGTAAAACGTGACGACGACGTGGCACAAGATCGACCCGTGCAAGCTGACGAACCGCAGCGGCCCGCAAAGACCGGCGGCCCGAGCCTTGTAGAGGTCCATGACCTTTCACGCAAGCTTCTTGCCCAATTCAAGGGCGGCGACCGGTATAACATCTCTAACCGCCAGCTTCTTCAGGAGGTTCAACGAAAGACCGCCGATTACGCACAACCCGGATATTCGGCAAAGGCATCGCAGTTCAAAGATGCGATAAACGTCGCCTTCGTCCGCGAGCAGAACCTCGACGCTCCGCTCGGCTTCTTCCTTGCGATGAGCCGGAGCCGGTTCGATCCTGCACGTCAGGGGACTGAAGAAGGCCTTTGGCGGATGTCGTCTGAGTTCGTCAAGGCGAACGCTTATGACGGGCTCTGCGGCGGGCAAACGATCGCCGATCCAAAGCAGGATTGTGCCGCACTCGCTGCTGGCCTCTATATGAAGTCGATGGTGCTCGGTGCTTTTGAGGGTGATTTTCTTTTCGCGGTCGCGGCGTTCGGCAAGTCACCGCAGGAAGCCGGCGAGTGGAAGGCAACGCTGCCGCAAAACCGGACCGATGTCTGGAACGCGATCAAGACCCCGGCCGAACGCGAACAGCTTGTCCGCTTTCTTGCGGCCGGCATCGTTGCGGAGAATCCGCAGCGGTTCGGCCTCACAAATGAGCGGCCGCTGTCTGAACTTTACCGCATCGCGATGTAAAATAAGGGAAAGATGCTCGAGGTTCGACTCAAGTGCAGAGGCCCGGAAGGCGAAAGGACGATAACGGTCGCCGAAGGCCGCATTTCGTTCGGTCGCGGGAGCGATGCCGACGAGCGGTTCGAGGACAATAGCCTCTCGCGGCTCCATGCAACGCTTTACCGCGAGGGCGACCGCGTTTGGATAGTGGACGACAACTCGGCGAACGGAACGTTCGTCAATGGCGAGGCAGTTCCGGCCGTTGGTAAGCCTCTCGCGAATGGCGACCGCATCAAACTCGGCAACAACACGGTGCTGATGGTCGAGATCGCCAAACCCGCGAAGGCCGAACCGCCAAAAACTGCCGCCTCTGCCGCCGGGATCACGGCCACTTCCGATATTCCGTCAGGGCTTGGCCTGCTGCCGATAGCGATGATCGGTTTCGCCTTCATGATCGTTACGCTTTCGCTCGCATTGATCGGCTATAAGCTCTTCGGCTGGGGCGAACCCGCCGTTGTTCGAGCCGACGACGACATCGAATTTTCCGATCCGGAACCGCGAAGCTCTCGCGACGCCGACCCAAAGAAGACGCCCGATTCCCCATCGAACTCGGGGACCTTACCGACGAGTTCGACCTCTTCGAGCGATGCCAATTCGACCGAACCGCTCGATATCAAAACGCCAGAACCGTCGAAACAGGAGCCGAGCGTCCTGCCGCCCGGCAAGCGTTACCTTGACCTGACCGAAGATGAAAAACGGAAATATGTCGCAGAACGCTCCATGCGTATCGCGGCCGTGATCGGCAATAGCTCAAGCAACCAGATCCCGCCCGAAGCTGTCGAGAAGATCAAGAGCTTTACCGATGCCTACGCCAAGCGAATCAATGTGAAGCCGCTCGGCGGCTGCCGATTTGGCGATAACCTGCAGGCGACCTACGAGCGGGCGAGCAAGAATGCTCCGTTCATCGTCCGTGCATTCAATGCCCGCGGCATCGACCCGCGGATCGGTCTTTATCTCGCGATGATCGAATCCGAGCATTGCGTTTGCCTTCAGAGTCCGACCGGGCCGCTTGGTATGTTCCAGTTCACCAAAGCGACCGGCGAGCTACACGGCCTGAAGACCATCAGCGGTGCCTCGCCAAATAACCCGGATGAACGCTGCGAGCCCGAGCCCTCGGCACGGGCGGCGGCTTCGTATATGAAGGCCCTGACCGGCCGCTACGGAACCGGGCCGGCAAGCGTCCCGCTCGCCATCGGCTCATACAACAGCGGCGAGGGCGGCCTCAGTTCAAACCTTGTTAAGGCGCTTGAATCAGGCTCGGGCCTTCCGCGCGATTTTTGGACGCTGATCTCGAAGGGCGACCTGCTTTCCAAGCAGTTTCAATCGGAGAATTTCAAATACGTCCCCAAGTTCTTTGCAGCGGCTATCGTCGGCGAATTTCCGCAGGACTTTGGTCTAAAGCTTCAGCCCGTTTCGACCTACACGAAATAGGCACGCCGAGATAAACAATGAGCGAACTTCGGCTCAAATACGTTGATCAGGATGGAATTGACCGCTCCGTGTCGGTCCGGACGGACGAGTTCGTGCTCGGCCGTCAGCCTGGCTCGGACCTCGTGCTTCCCTTTCCCGGCGTTTCCCGCGAGCACGCCATGATCGAACGAAGCGGCTCGGAATTCATCATCCGCGACCTCGGCTCGAGCTTCGGCACAAAGGTCAACGGCATTCCGGTCGCCGGGTCGAAGACATTGCAGAATGGCGATGAGATCGACATCGGCGATTCGGTAAATCTTGACGTTGAGATAAAGACGTATGTTTCGTCCATTGAGGAGCCGAAGCCCGAAGAGCCTGAAGATTCGGCGGCCAGCTTATCCGGCTCATCCTCAGTAAGCTCCGCAGCAGCACCTTCGGCCGCTCCATTGCCGGCACCGGCCGCGGCCACAGCGGGCGGGAGCAATATGATCTGGCTCGCCGTACTTGCACCGCTTACGGCAGTGTTTCTGCTCGCATTCATCGGCGGCGGTTTGTACCTCTGGAGCACAAGCGGGCAAACGAACCGCGATATCGTTAGTAATTCGGACGATCCGTTTGCGGATGAGCTCGACGATGACCCGCCATCGAATTCAAAAGACGACGACATCGGCGGAACAAGTTCAAGTTCGAGTTCCTCGCCACGGCCAAGCACCAACAGCGGAAACTCGGGCAGTTCTTCGAGCTCAAGCTCCGGAACCACGACGCTTCCGGTCAATTCGGCCGTGACGCCGCCGGACTCGGAACTTGGCAAGGTAGAACGAAACGCCGCCATGTTTATGCGGAAAGCGGCACTCAACGACCCGCGTGCGTTCATCACATCCGAGCATGCCCGGCGAGTTCAGGCAATGATCCGTGAGATCGCTGGCTCGCCCGCGATCGCGGCGAATCTCGACTCTGCCCGCAAGAACTCGTCAAGCCTCGCCTCGCTTGCCAACGCCAATGGCCTCAAACCGCACTTCCTCACGGCTGCCGCCCTTGGCAAACTGGGCACCACCCGTGGCGACGTGCTCAAGACCGCCCAAGAGATGGTCGATGTCCTGGCAAAGCTCAATGCACAGGTCGGCTCCGAACGCGGTGACGATGCCGCCGTGCTCATCGCTGCATATCAGCAAGGCGTCGCGGGAGATTTTCTGAAAATGCGAAATATGCTCCAGAAGCTCGCCACCGAGTTTCCCGAAAGCTCACGTGAGATCAGGTCGATCTGGTTCCTCGAGCAGAAGCAGAAGATCACCAAGGCCGAGTTCGAGAATGCACTTCGGTTCCTCGCCTTCGGGACGCTGATGCAAAACCCGAAGGATTTCGGCGTCAATTCAGAGCCGCTCGGCGATTAGGCACGGGTTTCGCTCAGCGGCCGGAGGTTTCAACTTATGCAGGAAAATGAATGGGTCACCGGCAATGTGACCATCTCGATCAACGGCCAGCCGCTTTCGATGACGATGACCGTACCGGCCAATCGCGTGAAGCCGCACCGTATGCTGCCGATCTTTCAGCAGATGTCGAACACCTTCGTCGATATGGGCGTTTCGGAAGTCGAATCCGCAGGCAAAAGCATTTCCTGCAAGGCGGGTTGCGGGGCGTGCTGCCGCCAGCCGGTGCCGATATCCGAGATCGAGGTGTATCACATCGCCGAGGTCGTCGAGGCCCTGCCCGAACCGCGGCGGAGCGTGGTAAAACAGCGTTTCCACGATGCGATGGAGCATTTTCGCTCGATCGATTGGTTCGATCGCGTTCAGCAGATCCGAGAGGTTGTCGAAGAGGACGGCAAGGAGGAAGGAATGCGGCAGCTTTCGGAGCTCACAACCGAGTATTTCCGCGAGGGCATCGCATGCCCGTTCCTGTTCGAAGAGAGCTGTTCGATCCATAAGGACCGTCCGGTCGCCTGCCGCGAGTATCTCGTAACAAGCCCTGCGGGGAATTGTTCGTCTCCGACGGCCGAAACTATCGACCGTGTGCCGATCGGCATTTCGCCCTCAAAAACGCTGACCAATGTTGGAAACACCGGTCGGCTAGCAAATATCGCACTGCTGCCGCTGATCAGAGCACTCGAACTCGCGGAACAATACCCCGAGAAGTTCGTAGAAAAGACCGGCGAGAAATGGATGGCGGATTTCTTTACGATGCTGACTCACAGCGAGATACCGGAGTCTGCCCGGAAGAAGCCGGTTGGCAACTCCGGCAGCAACGGGCGAAGGCATTGAGTTAGAAAGATTTAGCCTCATCCGCTTGCCGCTGTTTACTATTTTTCGAAGTCGTTCTACTATTTAGGTCGATTCACTTTATGAGCAGATACCGCAAAGTCGTCTGGAACGAGGGGATGCTCCTGACCCCGCACCATTTCCAGCAGTGGGACAACTACTTCGAAGGCTTGCTCAACTCGCGGGTCGATGCCGTAAAGCAATACGATTATGGCGTTCTTGAGCTACAGGTCAGCAATGAAGCGATAGCCAACGGCAACTTTCAACTTATTAATTGCCGGGCTGTAATGCCGGACGGGCTCTTCGTCAATGTTCCCGATGCCGAAGCAGTCCCGGACTTGCGGCCCGTCGGCGACCATTTCCGTGTTGAGCAGGAAAAGCTCGGTGTCCATCTGGCGATCCCGGCAAAAAAGGCCGGCGAAGCCAATTTTCAGGCAAACGGTGCAAAACCGAGCTCGACGCTTCGCTTTCTGCAGGAAGGAGCAATGGTCAAGGACGAAACGACCGGCACCGGTGAACAGCCAATCGCCTACGCCAAAAGCAACCTGCGGATCATCTTTGACGACGAACTCCGCGACGGCTTCACCTCGATGAAGATCGCCGAGCTTCAGCGGACGCCGACCGGACAGATCAAGATCTCTGATGACTACATTCCGCCGATCCTGAAGGTCACCGCCTCTACATGGCTTGTGAATATGCTTCGCCAGATGGTCGAGATCCTGATCACCAAGAGCGGAAGTCTCGGCGAGCAGCGGCGGCAGCGCAATGCCTCCCTTGCGGATTTTACAACCTCCGAGGTCGCCGTTTTCTGGCTGCTTCATACGATCAATTCGTCGATCCCGACGATGTCGCATTACTTCCGGTCGCCGCTTATTCACCCGGAACAGCTTTATATCGCGATGGGCGAACTTGCCGGTAAGCTGATGACCTTCTCGCTCGAGCACAACCCGAAGGACATCGTTAAATACGACCACGACGACCTTTATTTCACGTTCTACAGCCTTTCGCTGCAGCTTCGCGATCTGCTCGAAACGGTCATCCCGAGCCGCTGTGTCCAGATACCGCTCGAGAAGACCCGCGATACGCTCTATGTCGGCCGTATCGACGACGAACGCCTACTCAAAGAAGCCGGTTTCTACCTCGCCGTCCGTGCACAGATGCCGGAATCGAAACTTATCGAGGGCGTTCCACGCGTAGTGAAGATAGCCTCGCGGGATGTCATCGATTCGGTCATCGGCTCGGCGCTTCCGGGCGTCGTATTGACACACGCAAGCCCGCCGCCGGCACCGATCCCGGCCCGCGTCGGCTTTAAGTATTTTCAGCTCGATTCGATCGGGCCTTACTGGAACGGCATCGCCGGGTCAAAGGTGGTCGCCGTCTATGTCCCGAACGAAATTCCGGACGAAAAGCTCGAGCTTTACGCCGTAAAACCGTAAGCGATCAGATAAATGGCAGAAGGTGTCCTCAAAAAAGACCTCATCACGTTCGCCGGGCCGATTTTCGACCTGATACTCCGGCTTAAGGCCGGCATCGTTGCGCCGTCGAACGACCTCAGGCCGAAGATCGCCGGAATGCTCGAAGAGTTCGAGAAGCGTGCCGAGCGCTACCGGTTCAATCATAAGATCGTCCAGGTCTCAAAGTTCGCCCTTGCCGCATTTGTCGATGAAACGGTCCTGACCAACGACTTTCACCTCAAGAACGAATGGGAAAAGAACCCGCTCCAGCTTGAATACTTCGGCGAGCAACTCGCCGGAAACAAGTTCTTCGAAAAGCTCGACTCGATGATCAACCAGATCGAGGTTACGCAGGACGCCGTTGAGGTCTATTATTTCTGCATGCTGCTCGGCTTTAAGGGCCGGTATGCTATCTACGAGCACGATAAACTGCTCGCGACCATGGAGCGGACCGCCAAAGCCCTCGTTAAGGTCGGCAAGATCAAGCCGGTTGACCTCTCGCCGCACTGGCTCTCAAGCGACCAGCCAAAGCCGCCCGAGAAGCGCGGAATGCCCGTTTGGGCAAAAATCGGGGCCGTTGGCGGTCTAGGTTTAGGGGTTATCGTTTACCTTGTGATGTTCGTTATGTCGTCACAATTCATGCAGCAGGCGATAAACCGGCTCGCGATGTGATCTGAATTCGGTTCGGTCATCGCGTTCTGATGCTGTAGGCAACCGTTTCTTCCCGTCAGGGGGACGTCATTTGCTCGTCCCGGCTTTCGGGAGTTTGCTTTGTCTTTTCTATGTCCTCTTGGCACGTCGGACAACTCAAGTATGCACTCGGGCTTGGCTCGATAATGTCGTTCTATGGCGTTGTCACATTCATCGTGATGATGATGCCGGAAGGTAGCATCGGACGTAACCAAAAGATCGTCGTCATTCTACTTGTCCTGCTTACGCTTCCGTTCACGCTCCTCGGCGGCTATCTCGCCGCCAGGCGTTCGAAGAAAAAAGAAGAGGCTGCAGCGACAGCGGCCGCCGAAGGCCAGCAGGCCGCCCAACCGGCTGCCGCGGCGGCGACTGCGGCACCGGCCGTAGCTGCGGATGCGACCGCTCTTGCCGGGCTTGAGGAGGTCGTCCAGTTCATAAAGACCTCAAACCTCGGAAGCGGCGGCAAGGACGCGATCTATTCCCTGCCCTGGTATCTCGTCGCCGGTGCTCCGAAAGCCGGAAAGAGCTCGCTCGTCATCGGCTCGAACCTTAATTTTCAGAACCTTCCAAGCCAACGCCAATCTGAGCTCAAGATCGTCCGTCCGACGCCTAATGTAGATTGGCGTGTAACGAGCGAGGGCGTTTTTATCGATACATCAGGCCGTTACGGCAGCGAAGGCGTCGATGGCGAAGAATGGGCCGCATTGCTCGAAGCGATCCGCAAATACCGCCCGAACCGCCCGATCGACGGTTTTATCCTTACCGTCGATGTGAACACGATCACCAAGGGCGACGAGCGGCAGAATGAAGAGCACGCCAAGGTGCTCCGTTCGCGGCTCGACGATACGCTTCAGCGGCTTAAGGTCAAGTTTCCGGTTTACCTGGTTTTTACGCAGGCCGATTCGATCGAGGGCTTCCGCGATTCTTTCTCCGCCTCGAAGAAGGAGGACAAGATGCTCGTTTGGGGTGCGACCATCCCGATCGAAAAGAGCGAGAATGCCCAGGCTTCCTTCGACAGCGAGTTTGAGGTGCTTCAGGATGCCGTCATGCGTCGGCGGCTCTCGCGGCTTTCGGCACCGTTTCCGGCCGTCCGCCAGTTGAGGATCTTCAACTTCCCACTCCACTTCGGTGCGGCCCGTCGCAAGTTCGGCTCGTTCGTCAACGCTCTTTTCCGGCCGAACCCGTTCAGCGAGAATCCGTTCTTCCGCGGCTTTTATTTCACATCGGCACCGGGAACAAAGGGTAGCGGCAATGTACCCGTTACCGTCGGGAACACCTACTTCACCGAACGTCTGTTCAAGGACGTGATCCTCCGCGACCGCGACGTAGTAAGGACCTTTCAGGCACAGAAGCAGCGTGCACCGATCTTCGGCTGGGTGCTGACCTTTATCGGGGCGATGATCGTGCTCGGCCTTCTTGGTTTGACCGCTGTTTCGCTAGTTTCGAATAAGCAAATGCTCGATGAAGCGGCAAGCGTTGGCGACAAAGGCCTCGCACTACGCCGTGCCGATCTAAACCGAGACATCCTTTCAAAGAAAGAGGACGAGGTTCGAGAGGAACTACGCGTTCTCGAGGGAATGCGGCCGATGCTCGTCACGCTGGACGATAACAACCGCAACGGTGCCCCGCTCTATATGCGGATGGGGATGTACTCGGGCAATGGCATATATCTCCAAAGCCTGCTGCCGCTTTATATGAACCTCGTTGAAAAGAGGTTCAAACAACCGGCCATCCGCAAGCTCGAGTCCGAACTCAAGCAATTTGCCGAAAGCGGCCAGCTCGCCGGTCGCGACGACATCGAACGCGAAGCGAGCCTCAACAAGAATTACAACCTGCTCAAGGCCTATCTGATGCTCTCGGATGGCTCGCAGACGATCGACGGAAAGACCGTCCGCTATCGCGAAAAGGCCGAGGCGACGCACATCGCTGCGACGCTTCGCGACTACTGGCTCACCGAGTCTAAGATCCCGAACGACATGAAGGCGACGGCCGAAATGCATCTTGACTTCTGGTCACGTCAGATCGACCGTGCCGAAGGACTCGGCGAGTTTCCGCGGATCCAGCTCAACGCAAAGCTGGTCGATGAGGCAAGGCGAAAGCTGCAGGCCTTCCCGGCCGTAAATCGATACTACAGCAACCAGGTGAGCCGCATTTCCCGCGAGATCGACGACAAGATCGGCCCGACGACGGTCGAATCGATGGTTGCCCGCGGCGGTGCGGATACGAGCCTCTTGACCGGAACTTACCGGGTTCCAGGCGCATTCACCCGGCCGGGCTTTGAACTGATGAAAACGGCCATTGCCGAGGCGGACTCGAAACTCGCCGAGGACGACTGGGTGATGGGCGAGCTCGGCAAGCGCCAGCTTGTTCAGGCTCAGGCGACCGACGCCGCCAAGCTCGAGGACCTCTATTACCGCGACTATGCCGACCACTGGCGAAAATTCGTCCGCGGCACGCAGCTTCGCTCGTTCGAAAAGCGTTCCGACGCGGTCGATGCTTTCCAGGTACTTTCCTCGGCCAATTCGCCGCTCAAGCGGATCGTTATCGAGGTTGAGAACAACACCAATCTTTCGAAAAAGATCGATGGCGGCGGCTGGCTCGATTGGATCTTCAGCTTCTTCTCGAAGAAGAAAGAAGAAGGCCCCGGCAACACACAGCCCGAAAAAGAGTTCCGGCCCGTGACGACCTTTGTCGGCAAACCGGAGCAGGGCGAGAATGCCCCGATCGAGAAGTACCAGTCCGAGCTCCAACGGGTCTATACCAAGCTGAGCACCGTCAATGACGATCAGTTCCGCCGGGCGATCGAAGAAATGGCGAATGAAAAGGACCCACTCGATGTCAACAAACGCGAGCAGGCCGTCAACGGGCTCGTTTCCGCGTTCAATGAAACTCCGGCGGGCCAGGAAGTTGCGACGCTGCTCCAGCAGCCGATCTTGAACCTCAAGAATCTGCTCGGTGCCGGCGTCAAGCAGCAGATAGAACGGACTTGGCGCGATAGCATTCTGCCCGACGCGAAGGCTCTCGAAGCTCTCTATCCCTTTGCCGACGGCCAGCAGGAAGCCGATTTCGAGACCATCTCGCGGTTCCTCAGCCCGACCGATGGCAAGCTCTCGAAGTTCTACGACGAACGGCTCAAGAACTACTTCGAAGAGGTCGGCGGACAGCTTAAACCGCGTGACACCGCTAACATGCAGTTCACGGACGAATTCGTCGCTTACCTGAACAACGCGTTCGCACTGCGGCGGGCATTCTTCGGCACGAGCCCAACCCCTAAGTTCGAGTATGAGTTCAGCCTCAAACCCTCGCCCGATGCCGTCATCGAGGTCTCGATCGACGGGCAGAAGATCACTTCCGAGGGTACCGGCTCGATCCGGGGAACCTTCCCGGCCGCACAATCAAGCGAGACGGGCGTTGCGATAAATCTGGTCTCTACCGCCGCGTCATCTGCCAACACTTCGACCGGAACTACGACAGCCACATCGGCGCCGCCATTCGCGGGCAAGTGGGGGCTCTTCCGGTTCGTTGAGGCCTCGAAGCCGCAGAAACAGGCTAGCGGCGAATACCTGCTGAGCATTTCGGCCGGCGGTAAATCGATCGGGGCAACTATCAAATCGAGCAGCGGCGATCTTTTTGACAAGCAAACATTCCAGAAGGTCAAAGCTCCTGACAAGGCTTTGAAATAGCGATAGACAGGCCGGTGGAACAACTCCGGCCGGAGGAAAGAAGATGAACGACGCAAAACTAGCATTGGACAAGGGCGACCTGAAGGCAGCCGTGGAATCCGCGGTAAATCTCGTCCGCACAAACCCGACCGACGCCGCCGCCCGGATATTTCTGTTCGAACTCTCCTGCTTCTCCGGCGACTGGGAACGTGCCGAGAAACAACTCGATTTCATCGGCCATCAGGACACGGCCGCAATGATCGGCTCAAAGATCTATCAGCAGAATTTCAAGGCGGAACGCGACCGGCTAAAGTACTTTTCCGAAGGACTTATGCCGGAGACCATGACGGCTGTTCCGCCGTATGTCCGCGAACTTATGGACGCCAACAACCGCGTCCGCGAAGGTAACGTTGCCGAAGCACGGGCGATCCTCGACCGCGTCGAAGAAACGCGGCCGGCCTTCAAATGCTCGGTCAACGGCGAGGGCTTCACGGACTTCCGCGACTATAACGACCTGACGATGTGCGTGTTCGAGGTCATCCATAAAGACGCGTACATCTGGCTCCCGATGGACCAGATCGTCAAGATCGAATTCCCGAAGCCGGGCACCCTCCGCGACCTTTATTGGATCCAGGCGAACATCGATCTCAAGAACGGTACCGGCGGCGAGATGTTCGTCCCGGCACTTTATGCCGGGACGTGGAAGAGTGAGAACGATCAGGTCCGGCTTGGCCGTATGACCGACTGGCGAGACCTCGGCGACGACCTTTACCAGGGCGAGGGAACAAAACTTTTCTGGATGGACGGTCGCGACAGGTCGATCCTCGATATCCAGACGATCGAGTTCCATCATGAGGCCGCCGCCGAAGCGTGAGTTTTTTGCTTGTTTTTGTTTCGTTAAATCGCGTATTTCGTATATGATGTGTGCATAAAAGCACCAGGTGATACCAAATTTTATGACGCGTACACAGCGTCCGGGGATGATTTTCGATGAGCGAAGAGCTGCGAAAACCTAGTGTTATCGATCTTGAGGCGTTGCTTTCGCCTATTTCCGAGGAAGCTCCGTCGGGCGAGAGCCTGCGTTACTCGGGGCTTTATGACGAGGTTGCCGAAGCCCGCCGGGCAGACGACAACCTCAATCTCGGTGAATGGCAGACCGAATTAAAGGTTGCCGATTACCGCAAGGTAAAAGACCTCGTCATTCCCGCCCTTTCGACCCAAACAAAGGACCTTCAGCTCGCCGTCTGGCTTTGCGAGGCCCTTGTGAGGCAAGACGGCTTTGTCGGGCTTCGCGACAGCCTCGACCTCCTTCGTTTGCTTCATGAGCACTTTTGGGAAACGCTTCACCCAGAAATTGACGAAGGCGATATGGAAGGCCGGGCAAACGCCATCTCCTGGTTCGAATCGACCTGCGGCCTGGCGATCAAATCGGCAAAGATCACCGGAAGCGCGGGTTACAGCTACCTCGACTGGGAAGACTCGAAGGTGTTCGACATACCCGAAGCTCTTGATAGCTTCAGCACCGAGGATCAGGTCAAGTATAACCAACTCCGCGAACAGGCCGAACGCGAACGCCGTGTGACCGCCGACATGTGGCGGAAAGAATGGGCGGCGACCCGACGTGCCTTCGCCGAGGAACTCAATTTTGCCCTGAAGGAATGCTTTGAAGGGCTCAGGGCCCTCAATACGGTCATTGACGAGAAGTACGACCGCAATCAGGTCCCAAGCCTGACGAACCTAAAGAAGTCGCTTGACGACATCGAATCGCAGGCCAAGAAGCTTCTCGAAGAAAAGCGTGCCGAAGAGCCCGATGAAAGCGACCAGCCCGAAGGCACAGAGGTCGTCAACGAGGACGGAACAGTTACCGTGGTCGCCGGTGCCGCCGTCACGGCCGGTGCGATCCAGAACCGCCGCGATGCACTAAAGCGTCTGGACGAGATAGCCGAATTCTTCCGTAAGACCGAGCCGCACAGCCCGGTCGCGTACCTGGTTCAGCGGGCCGTCAAATGGGGCCATATGCCGCTTGAGAACTGGCTGCAGGACGTTATCAAGGACGAGACGATCCTATACCAGCTGCGGCAAACGCTTGGCTTCAATACCGCCCAACAGGGTTCGGAGGACCAGACTTCGGTCTAGGGCGGCCCGACGACGCAATAATATTTTTCGCTCCCAGGGTTATTTTTAGATAAGGAGAACAAACGCCAATGCCAACAAAAGAAAGTCTGCAACACAAGATCGACCGCGTCCGACCGCCGCGTGTACAGATCACTTACGATGTCGAGGTCGGCGGAGCGATCGAACTGAAGGAGCTTCCGTTCGTCATCGGCGTTATGGGCGATTTCAGCGGCAAACCGGAAGAGCCGCTCCCGGCCTTCAAGAACCGGAAATTCGTTGAGATCGACCCGGACAACTTCAACCAGGTCCTGGCCGGTATGACCCCGCGGCTCGCTTACACAGTGGACAACAAACTGCAGGATGACGGAAGCAAGATGGGCGTCGAACTGAAGTTCAACAATATCGAGGACTTCGAGCCCGACAACATCGTCCAGCAGGTCGAGCCGCTTCGCAAGCTCGTCGAAGCCCGGCAAAAACTGGCCGATCTTCGTTCGAAGATGGACGGCAACGAGAAGCTCGAGAGCATGCTCGAAGACATCATTTCGGATGCGGGTAAACAGAAAGAACTGAGCGACCAGCTCGGACTTGGGGCGAAGGAGGAATAGTAGATTATGGCAGCCAAGAAACAAGAAGAAGCCGCCGTGCAAACGGTGGAAACCGCCGAGGAAGGCGGACTGCTTGACAAGATCTTGACAGAGGGCCGGATGGCCCGTGACGACTTCCAGAAAGAGCGTGCCAAGGACATGATCTCGGAATTCGTCAATCAGGTAATGTCCGGCGAATTGACGATGACCAAGAACATGGACGTCGCCATCAATTCTCGCATCGCGGAGATCGACCGCCTGATCTCGGCCCAGATGAACGAGATCATGCACCACGAGGACTTCCAGAAGCTGGAAGGTTCATGGCGCGGCCTCCATCACCTGGTCAAGAATTCGCTCACCGGCCCGCAGCTCAAGATCCGCGTGATGAGCGTGACGAAGAAGGACCTGCTCAAGGACTTCGAACGGGCCCTTGAGTTCGACCAGTCAACGCTCTTCCGCAAGATCTATGAAGAAGAGTATGGCACCTTCGGCGGTGCTCCGTATGGAGCCCTGATCGGCGATTTCGAGTTCGGCAACCATCCGCAGGATATGGCCCTTCTCGAAAAGCTCTCCGAGGTCGCCGCGGCCGCCCACGCTCCTTTCCTGAGTGCCGCTTCGGCCGACATGTTCGGCTGGGACACGTTCTCGGAAATGACCGAGGTCCGCGACATTACGAAGATCTTCGACCGGGCAGAGTACATGAAGTGGCGAAGCTTCCGCGAGTCGGAAGATTCACGCTACGTCGGCCTTACGCTTCCTCACGTTCTTATGCGCGAGCCCTACGGTGCGGCGACCAAGCCGACCGAGAGCTTCCGCTTTGAAGAGAACGTGGATGGCACTGACCACAAGAAATACCTCTGGGGAAATGCCGCTTATGCTCTCGGCACGCGGCTGACCGAGGCCTTCTCGATGCACGGCTGGTGCGTCGCTATCCGCGGCGTTGAGGGCGGCGGCCTTGTTCAGGGCCTTCCGACCCACACCTTCCAGACCGACGAGGGCGAGGTCGCGATGAAGTGCCCGACCGAGGTGGCGATCACGGACCGCCGCGAGAAGGAATTCTCGGACAACGGCTTCATTCCGCTGGTCCACTGCAAAGGCACCGACTATGCGGCATTCTTTGCCACGCAGTCTGCCAATAAGGCGAAAAAGTATGATACCGATGCTGCCAATGCCAACGCACGGCTTTCCTCGCAGCTGCAGTACATCTTCGCCGTCTCGCGTTTCGCTCATTATCTCAAGTCGATGATGCGCGACAAGATCGGTTCGTTCATGTCGCGGCAGGAAGCCGAGCGTTTCCTCAACCGCTGGATCACGAAATACGTGCTCGAGAATGATGTGGCACCGGCCGATCAGAAAGCGAAATATCCGCTTCGCGAGGCACGTGTCGATGTTGCCGAAATACCGGGCAAGCCGGGCTGCTACCGTGCCGTCGCATTCCTGCGGCCGCACTTCCAGCTCGACGAGCTTTCGGTCAGCCTGCGCTTGGTTGCGGACCTTCCGCCGCCGGCGAAGTAAACGTAAATGTGCTCCCACACGTTTTTCTCCTGTTTTTCGGCAAAAGCCGAACGGATGTCCGTCAATCCTCTGTAAGCCGGTAGGACAGCGAGGAACGCGGTACGAAAGCTACAAGCCCTAATAGATGAGGGTCATAAACAAACGATAAGGAGCGAAAGAAAACTCAATGGCAAGCGCAGATTATTACTTGAAGATAGACACGATCGAGGGCGAATCAGAAGCCACCGGTTTTGAAAAGCAGATGCAGATCGAATCATGGTCGTTCGGAGCATCGAACTCAGGTTCATCGGGGATCGGCACCGGTCTCGGTACCGGTAAGGTTTCCCTTCAGGATTTCCACTTTGTGGTTCAGAACGGCAAGGCCTCGGCTCAGCTATTCCTGGCATGTGCTAAGGGCAACCACATTCCGCAGGCGATCCTTTCCTGCCGGAAGACGGGCGGCGACGGCAATCCGTACACCTACTACAAGGTGACGTTCGAGGATGTTGTCCTCTCGAGCTTCCAGACGGGCGGATCGAACGGATCGGGTGCCCTTCCGATGGAGCAGATCTCGTTCAACTTCACGAAGATCACTTTCGAGTACTTCCAGCAGAAGGCGGACGGTTCGGTGGCACTCACCAACACGACCAAGTACGACATCAAGAAGGTCGAAGGCAGCGGAGCCTAACGGTTCCACGAATAACCGGAGGCGGCCGGCAAATGGTTCGGCCGCTTTCCGAAAACCTTTTCAAGTCATTCGTTCCCGCCCTTCGCGGCGGGAGCGTATTTTTCTCTTTAGCCAGTAATGTCGCGATTCGGTAACGAGATAAGGGTCACGCCGTCGGTTCTTGACCGGCTTATCGATCTCGACCCAAGGGTCAGCGAGGAACCAACGAAGTCGCACACCGCTTCCGTAAATGAGCTAAAGCAATCCGTCCGGCGCGACCTCGAGTGGTTGCTCAACACTCGTTGCCATACGGAAACGCTCGATGACCGGCTTGAGGAAGCCCCGCGTTCGGTCGCTTTCTACGGGCTGCCGGATTTTACAGGCGTCAGCGCCAAGAACCAGAACGAACAGAAGCGGATGGTCCGCGAGATCGAAGAAGCACTCAAGATCTTCGAACCGCGATTCAAGAATCTGAAGGTCACGATGGAACCGGTCAACAACATCGATCGCCAGCTTCGGTTCCGCATCGAAGCCGTGCTTGATATCGAGCCGACGCCGGAACCGGTCGTTTTTGACTCCGTGCTGCAATCGGGCTCGGGAAATTTTTCTGTGACCGAGGGCTAGCGACTGCCGGGCGAACGGCGGTCTTTTTTGTATAAATGCGAGACGAACTTCTTGGATACTACGAACGCGAGCTGGTCTTTCTCCGCCGTATGGGTGCGGAGTTTGCCCGCAAGTATCCCAAGATCGCCGCCCGGCTCTTGCTTGATGAAGAAAAGATCGAAGACCCGCACGTCGAGCGGATCATCGAGTCTTTTGCCTTCCTCACCGGTCGCGTCGGGCTAAAGCTTGATGACGAGCTTCCGGAAATTACCGAGTCGTTCATCAATCTTCTTTATCCGCATTATCTTGCTCCGATCCCCTCGATGGCGGTAACGCAGTTCTCCTTCGGCTCACCGAACGACAAGATCACGTCTGTTCAGGTGGTCGAACGCGGCTCGCGGCTCAATTCCCGTCCGGTCGAGGGAACGCCGTGCCAATTCCGTACGGCTTATGACGTCCAGCTGCTGCCGATAGAGCTCGAATCCGCAGCTCTCGAATCGCCCGCACCAAAGAATTCGCAGGGCAAGTTTGCCGATTGCTACATTCGCCTCAGCATGGCCTGCTACGGCGGTGCGAATCTTCGCGAAATGAAGGTCACGACCGACGATTCGCCGCTTTCATATTTCCGGTTCTATCTTGACGGCGACCCGCAGCTCGTCTTCCCGCTTTACGAGATCATCATGAACCATGCGGTCTCGGTCGAGTTCCGGCCGAAGGATCCGCCGCTCGGTGCGGGGACAATGAAGACGCTGACCAACATCCAGCTCAAACTCCCTGACCCGGTCGTAATCCCGGCCGATGACGCCATCCGCCAGGTCGGTTTTACGGATGATGAGGCTCTGCTCCCGGCTTCAAAGCGTTCGTTCAAGGGCTACCGTTTGCTGACGGAATATTTCGCGTTCCCCTACAAGTTTCTATTCTTCGATATTCTCGGAGTTGACCGGGCGATCGCGGCAAAGTTCGGCAGCCATTTCGACGTTCTAATTCACCTTCGCGATGTGACGCCGCCGATCGCACCGGTCGTGACGGAGACGTTCCGGCTCGGCTGCGCGCCGGTGATCAATCTTTTCTCAAAGCTCTCGGACCCGATCTATATCTCGCAGCAGAAGTACGAGTACCAGATCATCCCCGACATCCATCGCCAGTCGGCGACCGAGATATATTCGATCGACGAGGTCTTTGCTTCGGATCCGCGTTCGGGCGAGACGCGTGAATTTGCACCGTTCTATTCGCTTCGCCACGCTTATGGCGACGAGATGGAGCGGTCTTATTGGTATGCCACGCGGCGGCAATCGCAACGCGAGAACGATGAAGGAACGGAAATGTTCCTTTCATTCGTCGATGCTAAGTTCGACCCCTATTCGCCGAACGTCGAGGTGCTCAATGTAAAGGCGACGTGTACGAACCGCGACCTGCCGGCACGGCTTCCATTCGGTGGAAAAGACAGCGATTTCGACGTTGAGGGAACTGCTCTTGTCTCGCGCGTCCGCTGCCTGACCAAGCCGACCGAGACGATCCGTCCGCCGCAGCGGCGTGCTCTTCAGTGGCGGCTCATTTCGCATTTGAACCTGAACTATCTCTCGATTGTCGCCGACCGGAACGGCACCCCCGAGGCTCTACAGGAAATATTGCATCTGTATAATTTTGACGATTCCTCGGTGACCCGAAAGCAGATCCTGGGCATCACCGGCATTGAGACGCGAAAGGCCGTCCGGCAGGTCGGCGGCAAGATCGGGGCAGGCTTCGTCCGCGGGCTTGAAACGACGCTGACCTTCGACGAAGAGCAGTTCGTCGGCAGCGGACTGTTCCTTTTCGCCTGTGTTCTTGAGCGTTTTCTCGCACTTTATTCGTCGATCAATTCGTTCAATCAATTGATCGTCCGCTCCGAGCAGCGTGAGGCGGACATCAAGGTCTTTCCGCCTCGGACGGGCGAACAGGTTTTGCTGTAAATGAACGCCGGCAACGGCGGGCTAAGATTTTGTGGTTGACAAGAGCGTAAAAGAGCAACTCTTTGACGAGCCGTACCGCTTTGATTTCTTTCAGGCGATGCGGATATTGGAGCGCATTTATGCCGACAAGAAACCCGTCGGCGGCGAAGCACTGCCCAAGGATGAACCTGTACGTATCCGAACGCGCCCCGCTCTTGATTTTCCGCCGAGCGAGATCCAGGAGATCCGTGAGGTCGAGGACGAAGCGACCGGCGAACGCCGTCTCGAGATGCTCGTCAATTTCATGGGCATGCTCGGGCCTTCGGGCACGCTGCCCGTGCATTACACCGAGCTTGCAATGGAACGCATCCGCCAGCGCGATACAGCGTTGTGGGCGTTCCTTGATATCTTTACGCATCGTTCGGTCTCGCTCTTTTACCGGGCATGGGCAAAGTATCGCTTCCCTGTCGCCTATGAACGCGGGAACGACGAGTTCACGTCGTATCTTTACGATCTTGCCGGGCTTGGGACCCGCGGGCTCCGCGGCAGGATGGGGCTTGAGGACGAGTCGCTGCTGCCCTACGTCGGGCTCATTTCTCAGAAGCCTCATTCGGCATCGGCGGTCGAGAATATTCTCAGCGACTATTTCGGCGTTCCGGCAAAGCTTTCGCAGTTCTTTGGGCAGTGGCTGGCTTTGACGGCTCGTGACGTCACATTTCTCGGCTTACGAAACAGCATGCTCGGCCGCTCGGCTTTGATCGGCGACCGCGTTTGGGATCAGCAGTCGAAGTTTCGAGTCACGCTCGGACCGATGAAGTTCGACCAGTTCCGGGCAATGCTCCCGGACGGGACCGCCAACAAGCCGCTTCGCTCGATCGTAAGGTTCCTCGCCGGGCTTGAGACCGATTTTGACGTCCAGCTCGTTCTCGAAGCGAAGCAGGTCCCGGGGCTTGTCCTGACGACCCGGGCCGTCAGGCGGCCGATGCTCGGCTGGACGACGTGGCTGAAATCGAAGCCCTTTACCGAAGACGACAGGCAGGTGATCCTGGCGACGGACCAGGAACAGGAAACCTTTTAATGCAATCATTCATTGTGAGAAAAAGCAGCAGGAGAAACCCCTATGAACGTTAATCTGAAATCACTGGTAGGAAGGCTTAATGACGTCTCGCGCAATGCCCTCGAAGGCGCTGCTGGCCTTTGCCTTTCGCGTACCAACTACGATGTCGAGATCGAGCACATGCTCGTCAAGCTCCTCGAACAGGACAACACCGACATTCACAAGATCTGTTCGCATTTTGAGATCAACATCGATCGGCTATCGAAGGATGTGAACGCCGCTCTCGACCGGTTCAAGTCCGGCAACTCGCGAACGCCGGGCCTGAGCGACCGCATCCCGGAATGGATACAGGACGCATGGCTGCTTGCTTCGGTCGATCACGGAGCGGCTCGCGTCCGCTCGGGCCATCTCCTGCTGGCTCTGCTCACGAATGACCGTACGGCACGCATCGCTCGTGATATCTCTAAGGAATTTGACCACATCTCTCTTGAAGCGTTTTCATCCGGTTTTGCCGATATCACTGCCGATTCGGCCGAGGCTCGCGACGCTGTTGCCCTCGGCGAGGCTCCGGGCGTTTCCGGCGGCAGTGCCGTCGCATCCGGCATTCCCGGCAAGACCAAGGCGCTCGATCAGTACACCGAGGACCTGACGGCAAAGGCACGGGCCGGCAAGATCGATCCCGTTCTCGGCCGCGACTTCGAGATCCGCCAGATCATCGATATCCTGACCCGCCGGCGGCAGAATAGCCCGATCCTTACCGGTGAGGCCGGCGTCGGCAAAACGGCGGTCGTCGAAGGCTTTGCTCTTCGCATCGTTGAGGGCGACGTCCCCGATCCGCTCAAAAATGTTGCGGTTCGCACGCTCGATCTCGGCCTTCTCCAGGCCGGTGCCGGTGTCAAGGGCGAATTTGAAAATCGCCTGAAATCGGTCATCGACGAGGTCAAGTCCTCGCCGCAGCCGATAATTATGTTCATCGACGAGGCTCACACGATGATCGGTGCAGGCGGAGCCGCCGGGCAGAACGACGCCGCCAACCTGCTGAAGCCCGCTCTTGCCCGCGGCGAACTTCGCACCATTGCGGCAACGACCTGGGCCGAATACAAGAAGTACTTTGAAAAGGATGCCGCTCTTGCCCGCCGCTTTCAGGTGGTCAAGGTCGATGAACCGGACGAAATTAAGGCCATCGCGATGATGCGTGGCATCGCGGACAAGATGGAGGCCCACCACAACGTCCGCATCTTAGATGAAGCGATCGTCGAATGCGTCAAGCTCTCGCACCGTTATATCACCGGCCGCCAGCTTCCGGACAAGTCGGTTTCGGTGCTCGATACCGCATGTGCAAAGGTTGCAATCGGCCAGGGCTCGATCCCGGCCCCGATCGACGATGCAAAACGCCGCATCCAGTTCCTCGATTCCGAGATCGATTCGCTCGAACGCGAACAGGTGACCGGTGCCGACCACGACGAACGGCTCGAAAAGCTCAAGGCTGAAAAGGCGAGCGTCGAGGAAGAACTCGCCCGGTTCAACGAGCAGTTCGAGAAGGAAAAGGCCCTCGTCGAACAGATCAAGAAGATCCGCACCAAGCTGGAGATGTCGCGGCTCGATGGCAAGCTCTCTGATGCGATCGCCGCAACGAGCACCAATGGCGGCGGCGAAGCGATGGCTACTGCCGCAACCGCCGAAGCGGACGGCTCGCCCGCGGGCGATGATTCCGGAACTGCGGCGGCAACCGCTCCCGAAGCGGCCGTGCCTGCCGATATCGAAGCGGCAAAGGCCGAACTCAAGCGGCTGACCGAAGAGCTCAAAACGCTGCAGGGTGAAAATCCGCTCATTCAGCCGGTCGTCAATGGCCAGTCTGTCGCCGAGATCATTTCCGGCTGGACCGGCATCCCGATCGGCAAGATGGTCGCGGATGAGATCAATGCCGTCCTCAATCTGCACGAAACCCTCAAGGAACGTGTGCTCGGGCAGGATCACGCCCTCGAAGCTATTGCCCAACGCATTCGCACATCGCGTGCCGGCCTGACCGACCCGAAACGCCCGATCGGCGTCTTTATGCTCGTCGGAACGTCGGGCGTCGGTAAGACCGAAACGGCACTTGCCCTTGCCGAAGCTCTCTACGGCGGCGAGCGAAATCTGATATCGATCAATATGAGCGAATATCAGGAAGCCCACACTGTCTCAAGCCTCAAGGGTTCGCCTCCGGGATACGTCGGCTACGGCGAAGGCGGCGTTCTGACCGAGGCCGTCAGGCGAAAGCCCTATTCGGTCGTCCTGCTCGATGAGGTCGAGAAGGCACACCCGGACGTGATGGAACTCTTCTTCCAGGTGTTCGATAAGGGCGTACTCGAAGATGGCGAAGGCCGCGAGATCGATTTCAAGAACTGCGTCATCATCCTCACATCCAACGTCGGTACCGATACGATCATGAAGCTCTGTGCCGATCCGGACACGAGGCCGCTGCCCGAGGGCATCATCGAGGCCGTCAAGCCCGAGCTCAACAAGGCATTCAAGCCGGCCCTGCTCGGCCGTATGGTAACGGTTCCCTACTATCCGATCAGCGACGAGATCCTGCGGCTTATCATCAAGCTCCAGCTCGGCAAGATCAAAAATCGCATTGCCGATAACCACGGTGCGCAATTTTCCTACGATGATGCCGTCATAGAGACGGTGGCATCGCGGTGTACCGATGTCGATAGCGGAGCCCGCAATGTTTATAACATCCTGACGGGCACGATGCTGCCGGATATGAGCGGCGAGGTCCTTTCGCGAATGGCGGCAGGTGAATCTATCAAGAAGGTTCACGTCGGCGTTGGCGGGGACGGTAACTTTGAATATTCGATTTCATGAGGTTGCTTTATGCCTGATTTTGATGCCAGCAAAACATGGATGGGTATTGGACTTAAGACCGGCGGAACGCTGTTCGTCGTCGGAATGGAAAATACTGAGGGCCGCATGTTCAATTTGCAGAATGCGAACATCAGATACGACTTCAGTATTTTGAGCGCAAGGCTCGGTCTCGGCCTCGGTGGCGGCACCGGCCTTTGCGCGGTTTGTGTCTTTAATTGCGATAACCCGATCGTGCGTCTGCACAATACCGAAACGACCGACTGGGGCGTGAACGTATCGCTCGGCGGACAGTGGTCGAAGATCGCAAAAACGCTCAAGAACTCGCGTTTCTTCGTCAGGGTTACGCGGGTCGGAGCCCGATTGTCGCGATTGGTTCCGGCCGAGGTCGAGGCGTTCCGTAATGATCTGCATTATCTTTACACTGCCTTCGATGTCGCCTCGAGCAGCGGGCCGAAACTTGTCACTATCGACACACCTGCCGGTGTCGGCCTTGAGCTGTCAGCAAACTACACTATCGGACGACTCGAGGTTTACTGACCGATCTTTTCTTTGAGGAAGATTCACCGATGGGAACGAAACAGGACAACAGGCTGATAAAGATCAATTCGCCGCTCGGCGAAGATATGATCCTCGTCGAGGCGATGAACGTCTCTGAAGGTATGTCAAGGCTCTATTCGATAGAGATGGACCTCGTCCATGCCGAAGAGGACATGGACTACACGCCGACAACCGTCCCTCCTGCCAATATCCTCGGCAAGCCGGTCGCGATCTCCGTAAAGCAATCCGACGGGGTCGAACGTTTCTTCCATGGCATCGTCAGCCACTTCCAGCAGGGCGTTCGCCACGCCCGTTTCACATTTTACAAGGCGGTCATCGTACCGCAGGTCTGGATGCTGACCCAGCGGCGGCAAACGAAGATCTACCAGCAGAAAAGTGTGCCGGATATCCTCCAGGAAATTGTTACCGGGTTCAACAGCCGCTTTGAGCTTCAGGGCACCTTCGAGAAAAGGAACTATTGTGTTCAGTATCAGGAGACGGACTGGGATTTTGCCTCCCGGCTTATGGAAGAAGAAGGGATCTTCTACTTCTTCGAGCACTCTAACAATGAGCATAAGATCGTCATTGCAAACACGCCGCAATCTAACAAAGATTGTCCCGGAAAAAGCACCATCCCCTATGCACTGAAGGTCGGAAGCGAAGAGGAGTTGATCTCATCGATCTTCAGCCTGCATACCGATTATCAGCTTCGGCCGGGTAAGGTCACCCTGTGGGACCATAATTTTCAACTGCCGCGCAAGAAACTCGAGGTCACAAAGCCCTCGCGTTTCAGTGTCGGCGGCAATGACCAGTTCGAGATATATGACTATCCCGGCAGTTACGCCCAAAGGTTCGACGGGATCGACAAGAGCGGCGGTGAACAGGCATCAGAGCTTCAGAAGATCTTCACCGATAATCAAAAACAAGCATCAAACCTGATAGATGCGATCGATGCCGGGTACACGACCCTTGTCGGGAACAGCGATTGTCCCTCGCTTACGCCCGGTTACCGCTTCACCGTCAGCGAGCATCCCGATTCGAATACGAACGGGATGTATGTCGTTACCGAGGTCGAGCACCGAGTGCTTCAGGCCCCGTCTTACGTGTCGGACGAAAGCCCGGCCGAGGCTTACCAGAATCGGTTCCAGGCCATCCCGCATGGTGCTGGCAAACCGCCCTTCCGTCCGCTGCGGATCACCCCAAAACCGAGGGTCTATGGCTCGCAAACGGCTTATGTCGTCGGCCCTCCGGGTGAGGAGATATTTACGGACAAATACGGCCGCGTAAAAGTGCAGTTCCATTGGGACCGCTTTGGCACCAATAATGCAGAGAGTTCGTGCTGGGTTCGCGTGGCTCAGGGCTGGGCCGGAAATAGATGGGGCATGGTGTTCATTCCGCGGATCGGAATGGAGGTCGTGGTCCATTTTGTCGAGGGCGATCTCGACCAGCCGATCATCACCGGCTGCGTTTACAACCCGGAAACGATGCCGCCTTATGTGCTGCCGGATGAGAAGACGAAATCGACCATAAAAACAGATTCTTCGAAGGGCGGCAGCGGCTTTAACGAACTCCGCTTCGAGGACAAGAAGGGCAGCGAACAGATCTTCATTCACGCCGAAAAGAATCAGGACATCCGGGTCAAGAACGACTGCATGGAATATATCGGCAACGACCGCCACCTGATGGTCAAGAATGACCAGTTCGAGAAGATCGATAAGGACATCCATCTAACGGTTGGTGGTAACGTCAATCAGAAGATCGGCGACACCCTCTCGATCAACGCTCAATCAGATGTCCACGAAAAGGCCGGTATGAATTTCGCCATCGAGGGCGGATCGGCCGTTCATATCAAGGCCGGAATGACCGCGGTCATCGAGGCCGGCACCAGCCTGACACTTAAGGTCGGCGGAAACTTCATCAATATCAATCCGGGCGGAGTTTTCATCTCGGGAACGATGGTGATGATCAACAGCGGCGGTGCGGCCGGCACCGGCGGCGGATGCAGCCCCGAGCCTCCAAAGGACCCGAAAGAGGCTGATAAGGCAAATCCCGGCGAAAGGGCCCCTGCGGCACAGCCCTCGCCGCCCGCTCCGGTCAAGAGCTTCAGCCCGCAGGCGATAGCACTTCAGCGAGCCGCTCAGGACGGAACGCCCTTCTGCGCGATATGTGCCCAGGCCAATAGTTAGACGATCAGCGAGAATGAATAAAGAACATCTCGAAAAACTGCTCTTCAGCGAACGGCTCCTCGTCTTTGCCGTCCTTGACGGAGCCTCGATCCCCGGACTCCGCGATAAGTTCTTTGAGATGCGGCCGCCGCACCATTGCCTTATCCGCGGCGATCTCGAGCCCGATATGCAGGAGGTCTCTCCCTATGTCGTCGGCCTTATTCCGGGAACGCCTTTTGTCGATTGGGTGCTTGAGGAGTGCTTTGGCAAACACTGGGGCATCTTCGCCCAGAGCCGCCGGTCGCTGAAAGAAATGCGATTCCAGTTCCGAAGGCTCTTGACCGTAATGAACGAGGCCGGCGACCCGATGATCTTTCGGTTCTATGACCCGCGGGTGCTGAACCGCTTTTTGCCGACCTGTACGCCCGAGGAACTGGAGACATTCTTCGGCAGCGTTGACACCTTTTTTTCCGAGGATGCGGAGTCACAGAAGATGCTCCGATTTCGTCGAAAGGAAGGCGAGCTTGAGACCGTCGAATTCGAAAAATGAGAAGTTATGCCGACAGGACCAGCAGCTAGAATCACAGATAATGTCGTTCACCCTCTTCCGCCGGTGCTTACTCCCGGGCCGGGCAGTTTGAATGTCCTGATCGGGTATCTTCCAGCTTGGCGGGGAATGCCGTTAGCTGCTGTCGCTGCCTTGCAAGCGGCAAAGACCGCAGCGGATACCGCGATCAAAGCCGCTGAAGCTGCTACTGCTGCTGCCGCCGGAACGCCCGGTGCACCGGCCGCAAAGGCCGCCGAAGAGGCTACAAAGGCAGCCACGCTGGCCTCGATGTCGTCTGCGATATCAGGCGCGTCCGGCGGCGCCGATATACACGCCTGCACGACGCCGCTGCCGATACCGCCCCACGGGCCAGGCGTTGTGATAACCGGCTCAGCGACCGTGATGATAAACAACTTGCCCGCTGCCCGAATGGGCGACACGATCCTCGAAGCGATCGGCCCGCCGAACACCATCGTCAAGGGCGAGATGACGGTCATAATCGGCGGATAAGGCTTCTAAACTTCCGGAAGGAAATACGATCAAGAATGATCATACGCGACGCACAGATCAAGATACTCGAACGGGCTTCGGTCGATTCCTTCGTGGCCGAACTTTGCGAGCATTGCCGCGAGTACGCACCGGAGCTGCTCGGCTCGATAAACGACGAACAGCTCGAAGCTGCCGTCCGCCATGGCATCGCCGCCGCCGAGAATTACGGCTTCGACAAACGCGGGCCCGTCCGCTTTTATGTGGACATGATGATCGCCTTCGGTTCGGGTTTCGATACGGACCCGCAATACCCATGGGCAGCCGAGATACTTGCAAATCCGGAAGGCATGACGCAAATGGAACTCTCCGAAGCACTGCACAACAAGGCGACCGAGGTCTTTGCGATCGTCTTCGGCCCGGAAAGCGCCCACAGCAACGAGGCGCTGGAAAAGATGCTCGGCAAGGTGAAGGAAGGCATCAGCTTCAAACGCGAGGGCTTCCGGCAGGAAATGCTCTCACTCTTCAAAGATATCCACCCGATGAAGTACGACCTTGTCGGCGAGGAAGGTCTAAAGTCGCTGATAGATTTTGCCATCTCACGCGGTGACGAGCGTTATGGCTTCAAAGCCCCGCGGTCGATGGCGCTTATGACGATGATGATGTTTGCCCTTGGACATAAATTCGATCAGGACCCTTTCCATGCCTGGGTCGCCCATTCGCTAAAGGACGAGACCGGCGAGACACCGGACAAGACCGCCGAAAAACTGGAAAAACGCGTTCTTATCTGGTTCGATGCCGTTCTCAAAAAAGCAAAGGAGGCAAATTAAATGGGATCAAAAAAAGCACCACCTCCGCCATCATCCGGCGCAGGAGCCTCCGATCCGGTAAGCCAGCCGAAAAAGGAATGTCCTGAGCAGTGCAAGAAGAAGGTTTTTCCGCCAAAGGAGATCAACAATAGCGTTTCTGAAACGATCAGTAACGCTCCAGCACCGTATCAAGCATGGAACGGCACCTATAGTTGGCGTTCGAAATTCACCGTCGAGGTAAGCCGATCTCCCTGTGTAATTAAGGTGGTGATGAAGCTGAAGGTTTCGGGAACGGTAACCGAGGCCCAGAAATCAGCTTGGAAATCTGCGATCGAGGGTAAGTGGAGCAATAAAGTGACCATGAAGTGTCCCGACCCGAAGTGCGAGGAGGCTTGCCCGGGCGGCTACTCAGTCAAGGTCGAGATAAAGTGGGTCGATTCGGGCGAGCACTATACGATTACCGCGAACCAGCCCGCGGCGACGGAAGGTGGACGTGCCGGTATCGGCGGCACAACCAGTATGACAGGATGGGGAGTGAACGATACAACCGACATCGCCCATGAATTTGGGCATATGCTTGGTTGCCCTGAAGAGTATTTCACGACCGACGGCGTAGATTACACGGCCGGCGGCACTAAAGCGGGATTTCGCGATGCGGACGGTGGGATAATGAACAATCCGGCCAACGCCCCCAAGCCGAAGAACTTTGATGCGATCAAGAAAGCCGCGGAGTCCGTTATGGGTGTCACATGCACAACGGAATGAAAGGTGAGTTTTTGATGAAAGTGATTCTTATTGTACTCGCATTTACGGCCGCATTTATGCTTCAAGACTGCGGCAGGACGGAAATGACGCAGGCATCGCAAGGGAGAGAAAAGAAAGTGAAAGCCAAATCGAACGATCTTGAAATAGAATTGACACTGGAAAGCCAGAAGATTAGGACCGCCAACGATTTCTTAGCCACGGCAAAGTTCACAAACCGAGGTGCCGAACGTATGCGCCTGAACACTTTATTTCTCGGCTTCGCTCCGATCCTATTGAAAGTGCAGCAAATTGACGGAACGCCGGTCAAACCTACGTCGCCCCCATTCCCGCCCGAAGATGACGGTCACGAAGGCCGTGTGTATCTCAAACCAAATGAATCGGTCACCTTCACCTATCGCGGAGTGGACCTTTTTGGCGATGACCTAAACGACGGTAAATACCAATTTAGATTCGTTCACGAAAACACAGATGCATCGAAGGGAGACTGGACAGGTTCTCTCACGACAGATTGGCTTGCCTTTGAAGTGGACAGCTCATACAGAGATAAAGAGGCTCAGTCAAACGAAGTTCGCGGTGATCCGCAGAGTTAATGATCGGTAATGTCCGATTATGGCGATAGGAACCCGCATCGTCAGCATGGACAAGTCCAAAGAGCCCGACCCGCAGTTCTAGACCGCAGGCTAAATTAAAGAACCCAACACTGGATGACTCCGGAGTTGGGCTTTTTTGCAAGATCGGGACGCCCTACTTGGCTCTTACTTGACAACAAATGAACCGACGAATCTGTTGAAAAGCTTTGGCATCTTCAGATCATCGCCGACCCATATTTTGCTTTTCTTTTCGTCGTTGCGCTTCTGGGCAAAGTACCCATAAAGTACGTTTGAAGCAGGCGTCTTTCTTTCGAAGAAAAAGATCTGGACCGAAGCCTTTTCACCCTTGAAAAAGTAATAGCGTCCACGGTCGCTGACGTCATCCTTGTGCGATGCGATCGGCTTTATCTCAAAGGGTATCGGGTCTTTATCTTTCGAATCACTCACCACCATTGGAGCGATGAATTTCGCGGCCCGCTCGCGTAGTTCGTCAAGCGATTCGCCATCGTTCGGGTAGGCAATGAACAGGCCCGATGGACTATTCTTCTCAAGGTACATATACCCCTTGAAGTCGTTCTTGTTCCAGTCAAGCGGAAACACGCCATCCGGAATCTTGTAAACCATTTGTCCATCGGCCGAGAAGGCGAATCCAAAAACAAGTGCAAGCACTATAACGATCTTTCGAATCGATACAATTCTCATTCTTTTTCTCCTATGGTCGCGTCATCGCCTCCGGGACGACGAGTTCGTCGAACTTCTCCGGTGAAAGCAGATCGAGTTCGGCCGCTGCTTCTTTGAGCGAGATTCCCTTTTTGTGTGCGAATTTAGCGATCTTGGCCGCGTTGTCGTAGCCGATGTGCTGGTTGAGCGCCGTAACGAGCATTAGCGAGTCGTTGAGGTAGCGGTCGATCTGCTCGCGGTTGAGCTCGATGCCCGCAATGCAGTAATCGACGAAGCCATGGCAGGCGTCGTGGATGAGCCGCACCGAATGTAGAAAGTTGTGGATCATCACCGGCTTGAAGACGTTCAGCTCAAAATTGCCCTGCGAACCCGCAAAGCCGATCGCAGCGTCGTTGCCCATCACCTGCACGGCGACCATCGTCATCGCCTCGCTCTGAGTCGGGTTGACCTTGCCCGGCATTATTGACGAACCCGGCTCATTTTCCGGCAGCGTCAACTCGCCGATCCCGCACCGCGGCCCGGATGCCAGCCAACGGATATCGTTCGCGATCTTCATCAGCGAACCGGCGAGTGTTTTGAGCGCACCCGAGGCAAACACGACCTCGTCGTGGGCCGAGAGAGCGGCGAATTTATCCGGATGCGACTTGAACGGCAGGCCCGTCAGCTCGGCGATCTTCGCCGCCGCACGCTCGGCAAACTCCGGGTGCGAATTAAGCCCAGTGCCGACCGCCGTACCGCCGATGGCGAGGTCCATCAACCCCGGCAACACCATCTCGAGCCTCGCGATGTCGCGGTCGATCAGGTTCGCCCAGCCGCCGAACTCCTGCGAAACCGTCACCGGCGTCGCGTCCTGCAGATGCGTCCGGCCGATCTTCACGACGCCTTCAAACTCTTTTGCTTTGGCCTTGATCGCGTCCGATACCTTTCGAACCTCCGGGATCAACGCCGTCAGCCGTTCTGCCGCGGCAATATACATCGCGGTCGGGAACGTGTCGTTCGAGGACTGCGACTTGTTCACATCGTCATTCGGATGGATCGGCGACTTCGAGCCCATCTCGCCGCCGGCGATCTCGATAGCACGATTCGATATCACCTCGTTGGCATTCATGTTGGTCTGCGTGCCGGAACCGGTCTGCCATACCCGCAGAGGAAAATGCGCGTCAAGCTTGCCTTCGATAACCTCGTCCGCCGCCTGAACGATAAGGTCCCTCTTCTCCGGCGTCAGTTTGCCGAGGTCGCAATTGACCATCGCCGCCGCCTTTTTCAAGATGCCGAGCGCACGGATCACCTCTCTCGGCATTACGTCAAAACCGATGTTAAAATGCTTAAGCGAACGCTCCGTCTGCGCTCCCCAATAGACATCCGCCGCGACAGCGATCTCACCCATCGAATCGGTCTCGACCCGTGTTTTAACTGCTTTTTCTGCTGATTCGCTCATATGATTTAGTATTAAAGACCTTGATTTTACTTCAACCCGGACCTAAAATCACCTTGACCTCGCATTGCTTTCACATTAAAGTTCATCGACGCTCTAGCCTATGGAAACGCTGAAGCTTCTCTTCCTCATCTACGTCAAACCCGGTTTCGCTTTTAGCGAGATAATGGATCGCGGCAGCTGGCCGTTTGCGGCTGGAATCTCCCTCGTCGTCGGCATTCTCTTTTTCTTTACGGTCAATGCAAAGCTCAACACGGCGTATCAGCTTCCGATGCTGAGCGATTATTACAGCGAGGTCTTCTATTCCGAGATCGATCCCGAACAGGCAGAACGACTCCAGGCGAATGCAGTGCGGCAGTATCAGGAGGCCGTTCGGAATAAGCAGACTGTCCCGATCGTCGGGGACAGATTTTTTACCTTTTTTTCGTTCGACTCGTCAGCCTTTTATCGGCCTTTGATCGCAATTTCTCTTTTCTATGTTCCGTTGGTGATATTGTGCGTTTCACTTTTCGGCGGCACTGCAAGCTTCGGCCTGCTGCTTCGCCGCGACTATGCGGTCATCGCGACCTGTACATTGCTGGCTTGGTCGGCCGCACATCTCCCGTTCGCGGTAGCAGGCCTCGCCCTATTTGGAATTACCCTTGATCCGTTCTTTTGGTTCTCGCTCTGGACCGCAAGCGGTGCAGTTTTCGGTGTTTTGGTGTTCTTTGCTATCAGAACGGTGTTCGGAACTTCGAATCTGGTCGCACTCCTTACGGTCGCATTCTCGTGGATCGGTTTCCCAATAGCAATGTATGTCATACAGATCATTGGGCCATGGCTCTTGTCCCCGTTCCTTCTTCTGCTGGTTATCTTCTACTTCGGTGGATTTCTAGGCGGCCAGGTGCAAGGCTTCGGCAGTGCGTTCCGCCAGCGGCAGAACCTGAAACGCTTTCTTCAGAACGCAACCATCAATCCTCGCGACGCAGATGCTCACGTCCAGCTTGGCATTATCTACCTCGACCGGCGACAGGAATCGCGGGCCGTTGAGCACTTTACAAAAGCTGTCGAGATCGATAATGAGGAGATCGACGCCAACTACGAACTCGGCCGGATCGCTCGTCGGAATAAAGATCTTCAGAAAGCGCTCGACCACTTCGCGATCGTCATTGAGCAGGACGATCGGTTTCGCCTCAGCGAGATCTGGAGGGAGATCGGTGCAACGTACCTTGACGCCGGAATGCTCAATGAGGCACACGAGCCGCTCGAAAAATTTGTCGAACGCCGCCCCGTAGACCCCGAGGGGTTGTACTATTTCGGAAAACTCTTGAAAGCAAAAGGTGAGGCGGACCGTGCCCGCGAGATGTTCGAATCGGCCATTGAGAACGCCCGCACATCACCCTATTTCCGAAGCCGCCAACTTGGCCAGTGGGCAAAATTAGCGGCAAAAGAACTGTAGGTTTCCTAATTCCGTATCTCTTCAGGCTCCGTCACTCCGCGAGCAGCTTTGCCGCGTCCGACCTGAGCGTTGATTCGAGCACAAAGCCAGTGTATCGCTTTGCAAGACGGCCCTGTTTGTCATAGAGAAACGTAGTTGGAAGGGCAAGATCGCCTGGCGGAAGATTTGGGTCCGCACCGGGAAGCAGGATTGGATAATCGACGCCGTAGCTCTCGATGAAGGGCCCGACGAGCGACAGGTCTTCGTCCACCGTCACCCCGACGACCTCGACCCCTTTATCTCGATGCTCCTTCGCAAAGCTGACGAGCCCCGGAGTCTCAAGCCGGCACGGCCCGCACCACGTCGCCCAATAGTTGACGACCAAAACCTTGCCGCGTTTCTCGCTGAAGTCCCAATCCGGCCCGCCGTCGAATGCCTTTAGGCTAAACGCCCCGCCAGCCTTCCGCTCCGCCGCATCGGTCACGCCAAACTGAAACCACGACTCCGGCGCAAAAAAGAAAAGGAACAGCCCGACCGCCAGGAAATAGCCGCCCCATTCCAGTATCTTCCGTTTTAGCCCCGGCCTTGGAGGCTTCGCCGCATCTACCATAGATGACTTTGATTCGCTCCCGCGGCCGGGCGTTGGCAGTTATCAATTCGCCGCAGGCTTTGCCATCGGCAACTTCCCGGCCCGCCATGCCGTCATTCCGCCCTCAACGTTGTAAACCATCGGATAGCCTTTGCTGACAAGCATCTCGGCCGCCTCTTTCGACCGCCGTCCGGTCTCGCAGATAATGTAAACCGGCTCGTTCCGTTCGATCCGGTCGAGATTCGCCTCAAGCTCCTCAAGCGGGATATTTATCGCCCGGTCCGCGTGCTCGGCCTTGTACTCAAAGGCCGTCCGCACATCCACGAACTGGGCGTAAGCCTGCTGCGTTTTCGGTGCGGCCTCGGCGGGTGCAATGTTCACTACGGCGGCCGAAGGTGCCGTCGGCGGCGGTGTGTCCATCGTTGTCCGTTGGCCTCCGCAGCCGGCAAGGGCGGCTACCGTCAATGCAAAAACGGCTAGGTATCTCATTTCGAACCTCCACGCGGCTTCGGTCTTCGCACTAAAGTCGTGCGTCCGCGAGAATTCTCGCAGAAGCGCCCAGATCAGCCGCTTTGCCTCGCTAACCGCAATCGCCGTGCCCTTAGCGGTTATCTCTTATATGCCGCGACAAATCTCGGCTGCGGTGTTTCGTCGTCGCCCGGCATCACCTCGAAAAACGTCTGAACCAAGCCGTGCGTTTCGAACCGGCTAAGTTCCCTCCGCGACATCGGCCACGGAAGTTCGTCCGGCTCTTCGTCGTTCTCCCTGCCGCGGGTGACGACAACGAGTTCCCCGCCCGGTGCGACGAACGACGCGACCGCATCGATGGTCCGTTCCCTCATCTCTAGCGGCAGCGGTTGTATCGTATAGACCTCAAGCACAAAGTCGAACCCTCCGCGGATGTCAGAACCGGGAGCGGTAGCGACCGGGTTCTTCCACTCGGCCGCGGCCTCAAACAAGTCCGCAACCTCGAACTTGATGTCCCGATCAGCATGCAGCCGCCGGGCCCATTCGATCGCCGTCTGCGAAATGTCGAAAGCAGTCACCTTGAACCCGAGGTCGTCCAGGTAGCATGCGTCATCGCCAAGCCCGCAGCCGACGACCAAGGCACTGCGACCGTTTCCGCGGAGGCCGGTCTTTTCCGCAAACGCTCGAAAATAGCGGTTCGGCTCGAGGTCCGCCCACGGGATCTTTTCATTGTCGCCTGCCGCCTCCTTATAAAGAGCGTCAAACCAGCCGAGCGCGTCGCCGCGTGCGGCAAACTCCGCCTGTATCTCGCGGGTCCGTGCCCGCCGGTCAAATTCCTGTTCCGGTTCGCTCATTGGAAAGGTGTCTCCATTTCCCACGGCGCGTCCGCGTCGCGCCATGCCTTCCAGCCGCCGGCCATCGAGAAAACGTTGGTGTAGCCCATTTTCTGCAGCATATCTGCCGCGAGTGCCGAGCGATATCCGCCGCCGCAATAAAGGATGATCTCCTTATCCTTGTTCGGTATCTGCCCGACGATGTCGCGCTCTATCACGCCGCGGCCGAGGTGGATCGCATCCGTCGCGTGGCCCATTTGCCACTCATTGTCCTCACGGACGTCGATCAGCAAGGCTCCGGCTTCGATCCGCTCAAGCGTCTCCGCTACCGTAACCTCGCGGATCCGCGACTTTGCATCCTCGACCACCGCGAGGAATTCTTCCGAATGCTTCATATCAAGTATGTCCCTATCCCGCTCCGTCCTGCGTCTCTTTCATCAGAGCCCGTTTGGGCCCGAAATCATAAACAAAAACAGGAATGATCATGAGAACCAAAGTAACCTTTATTGCACTCACATTATCCGTTCTTTTGGCCGGCTGCAGCAAGGATGCCGACGTCAACGCATTCATCACCGAACTCGATGGAGCCACCAAAGAGATCGTCGAAAAGATCGACGCCAACCCGTCTTCGGCCGGCATCGATGCTGCACAGAAAGCATTCGATGCCCGCAAGCCCGTGCTCACCGAAAAGTGGAACAACATCAAAGGAGCCGTTGGCGTTCAGGTCTCCGGCGATACAAAGAAACGGCTCGAAGAAAGCGTCAAGAACAATATGAAGGCGCTTACCGAGGTCTCAATGCGAAATATGGTAAAAATGGCCGGCGATAAAGAGGCCACCATCAAGTTTCAGCGGTTGATGACCGAATACGGCAAGACCTTTCAGCTATAGTGCCCACAAAATAGGGGAGCGGCCGGAGCCGACTCCCCATTCTCATCAACCGTCTTGCTTCGGATCAGAAAATGAACCGGATGCCGAGTTGAAGTTGCCGCGGGCCGCCGAAGCGTGCCGTTGACGGTGCAAAAAGCGGTATCCCCGCCTCGGCATTCGAAGGCGAACCATCCGCCAACGGAGTGCCGAAAAAGCTTACAGCGTCATTGCCGAAGTTCTTGTTCGAAGCTTTCGTTACGTTGAATAGCTCTGCGGAGAGGTCAATTCGCCGCGTCTCGCCTAGTCTAAATGCCTTCAAAAGGCGAAGATCCAGGTTAAAGAAACCCGGCTGGCGGTACGAATTGCGGCCGACAACCCGGCCATTGATTATTGCCCGATCGTTGTCATCATTACCGTCGTTTTGCGTATCAAAGCCGATGACCGGTGTGTACGGAAATCCGGAACGCGCAAGCAGCACGCCGGAAAGAGAGAAACCTGCCCCAAGATCGACAAGACCGCTGAAATTCATATTGTGGCGGACATCCTGCTTTGACGGCCCCTTTTCGATCGAAAGATCGAACGGGTTGAGCGCCGGCTCCTGTGAGAAGTTGCGCTCGTTCGAATCGTCGTCCGTGTTCTTCGCAAGAGTATAGTTCGCCTGGAACTGGAATCGGTCAGCGAACCTGCGAGTGACCGTCACGGTCATCCCGTCGTAGGTCGAATGGGCGGTCGATTCGTTGATCGAAAGCCAGTTGATCGCCGGTATTGGGCGTGCCGTCGGGAAGATCGGCATTCCGGTCGCGTCGATCGTCGGCGGAAAGAGGTTGCGGTTCAACCGCCGCTGCAAATTCCATGTGGAGTTGCGGATGTAACCGACCGAGAGGACGATATCATTCGTAAGCCTCTGTTCGAACGTCGCCGAAGCCTGGAAGGAACGCGGATTCCTGAAATCCTCGTCAAAACCAAAGACCCTCGGCAGAACGCGGAACGGCAGAAGGTTCGGCGTGATCTCCGTCAACGAGTTAGGAAAGGTGAAGATCGCATCCGGTCCGCGGAGGCGACAGCCCGCACGATTCGGGTCCGCCGAATTTCTGCATGCGCTTGGCTCTGCGATCTCGACCTCGCTTGTCGTAAAGCCATTGTTCGTGAAAACCCGCTGGAAGAGATTTGCCGGAGTGCGTGCCGTAAAGATACCCGCCGAGGCACGAAAGACCGAACGACCGTCGCCGGTAATGTCTAACGCCATTCCTAGCCGTGGTTGAAACTGTGCGAGATCGTTAGGTATCTTACCGGTCTCGGGAATTCCCGGGTATTGCGTATCGGGCTGTGGATTGATCTGTGCCTCCCATCGGAAGCCTGCATCCACGGTCAGCCTCTCGGTGACCTTGATGCGATCCTGAATGAACAGCGCATACTCCTGTTGAGTTCCGCGGAAGAGAGAAAGTTCCTGGTCCGATGTCGCCAGCGTCTGGCGAAACCGTCGCGGGCGTCCGGCAATGTATTGCTCAAGCCCGGTGGTCGGAACTCCGCCCAACGTGCGATTCTCGAAATCCCAGCGGCCCTGAATTCGCGTTTCGCGTCGCTGGCGGACGCGGTTGATGTTCGAATCGAACCCGAACCGAAGCTGATGCCGCCCGGCGGTAACGCTTACGTTATTCGCAAGTTGGAAGCGTGTCGAATCGAACTGACGCGGGCGGCCGTCGTTACCGCCAATATCGCCAAAGCCGGCGATGTTTATCCTCGGCATGTTCGAGTTCGGCTCTTCAAGCCGGTTGTCGGTCGCGATCTGGCCTTTCACCTCATTGATGATGTTTGGCGAAAAGACAGTAACGAGCGATCCCTTCAGGCCGTTGCTCGAACCGATGCGGGTATAGTTCCCGCTCTCGGCGGTCGTTTGCCGTGGCGAGTCAAAGTCGAAGTTCTCGCCGCGCATCCGCGTGTAGGTGTACTGCAGATTGAGCGTGTTGTTCTGATTTAGGATGAAATCTGTCCGGCCGAAGAGTGCGGTCGGGTTGTTCGTTCCTCGTTTCTCGCCTTCAAGCTCGGCAAGTTCCGCGGGGATGGGAACACCCGGCACATCGTTGAATTCAACGACAAACGGCACCCGCAGAAGATTCTGTTCAATGCTGAAGAAAAAGAAAGCACGGTCGCGGGCGATCGGCCCGCCAACCGACCCGCCGAACTGGTTCTGGGCATTGTCGAGCCTACGGCCGAAAGCATTGTCCGAGGTAAGGTATTTATTGCGGTTGAAGTAGAAGGCCTCACCGCGGACGTCATTCGTACCGGATTTGGTCACCACGTTAACAAAACCGGCGTTGGTGCGGCCGACCTCGGCACTTGCCCCCGAACGGACGACCTGAAATTCCCTTACGGCCGATTGCGGGAAGAAAAAGACGGACTCATTACCACCACGCTGATTGCCCTGGAGCGGATCGTTATAATCGGCTCCGTCAACCGCGATATTCGAATTTATCGACCGCTGGCCGGCGATCACAAGTCCGCTGCGGTCCGCTTCCTGAACGACCGCAGGTGTCAGCGTTACGAACTCGGTAAAGTTACGACCGCGAACGGGAAGATCGGAAACAAGGCGTTCGCTGATCGAGGCTCCGGTCGTCGAGGTCTCCGAATCGATAATGTCCGTGCCGGAGGTCACCTCGACCTCCGCCGTCACTTCAGAGGGACGGAGCGAGATCGCGACCGGTGTCGCTTCGCCCACGCGGAGTTGGACATTCTGTTGACGGCCTTCGGCAAAGCCGCTCGCAGCCACAGTGATCTCGTAGCGGCCGACCGGAAGTACGCGGGCCGAGAACCGGCCGCTCGCATCGCTGGTCGTGTTTCGCTCGAGGCCCGTTTCGGCATTACGGAGTTTGACCGATGCTCCGGCAACGGCTGCACCATTAGCGTCGGTCACGGTTCCCTCAACTGAGGCACTTCCTGACTCAGATTGAGCATTGCCAGTGATGGATGAAAAAGCCACAAGAACGGCCAATATACCGATCAGAAAATACTTGGCGTTCAGGCCGGTTAACGGGCGCATAAAGAACGTCAGCTTCGATGTCATTTATTTTTTCTCCTGCTTCGATGATTGAATGCGATAACTATTCGAGTCCCGGCCGCCGAGAATGCTCGGGCCGTCGGGCTGTTGGTCAAATTTGAGCTATTTTGGTGAAGCAAAAAGGAGAATACGTAACACTTGTTACAGTAATGTGAAGGTCACGTTAATTCGGTGTTAATACTCAATTTTCCGCATTCCCGCCTTTCGGACCCGGATCGTCCGCAGTTTGGGCAATGCCCGACGAACCGATATAATGAGGGTTTTGCAGTAAACCTTTATCAGAACGAGGAATAAAGCATTGGCAGAACAATTTGACGTAACTATCATCGGTGCCGGCCCCGGCGGCTACGTAGCGGCGGTCCGCGGAGCACAGCTCGGGCTTAAGGTCGCGATAATCGAAAAGGAAAAAGATGCAAAACTCGGCGGCACCTGCGGCCTCCGCGGCTGCATTCCGACCAAGGCGCTTCTTAACGCAGCCCACCTTTTACAGAAAGCGAATGAATTCGAAAAGTTCGGATTGAAAGCCAAAGATGTCGGCTACGATTGGGCTGGGGTCCAGAACTACAAATCGAGCATCGTCGATAAGAACGCAGCCGGCGTGACCTACCTAATGAAGAAGAACAAGGTCATCGTCTTTAACGGCCACGGCAAGATCGCCGGCAAGGGCAAGGTCGAGGTCGCTCTTGCCGACGGCAAGAAAGAGACGATCGAGACCAAGAACATCATCATCGCGACAGGCTCGGTCGTCCGGCCGATTCCGGGCTTTGAAGTTGATGGTAAGCAGGTCGTCAATTCCGATCAGATCCTCGAACTTCAAAGCGTGCCGAAATCGATGATCGTCATGGGCTCAGGGGCCGTCGGTGTCGAATTTGCCAGCGTTTACCACCGCTTCGGCTGCGATACCACGGTTGTCGAATTGCTCGACCGCATTGTCCCGATCGAGGACGCTGATGTTTCCAAGGAACTCGCCCGTGCCTTCAAAAAGCAGGGCATCAAATGCGAGACCGGCATCAAGCTCGATAAGCTCGAGAAAAACAAGAAGGGCGTCAAGGTTTCGGGCAAGAACGCCAAAGGCGAGGATGTGGCGTTTGAAGCCGAGATGCTGCTCGTCGCCGTCGGCCGTATGCCGTATCTTGAAGGCCTTGGCCTTGAGAAGACGAAGGTCGTCGTCAACCCTCGCGGGACGATCAAGGTCAACGACTATTGCGAGACCGATGAACCCGGCGTTTACGCCATCGGCGACGTCATCGACACCGCCTGGCTCGCGCATCTTGCCTCAAAAGAAGGCATTCTCGTCGTCGAAAAGATCGCAGGCAAAAAGGTCGAGCCGATCAAGCAGAACCTCGTCCCGAACTGCACCTATTGCGATCCCGAGGTCGCCAGTGTCGGATTAACGGAAGCAAAGGCGAAAGAAGCAGGCTACGACGTAAAGGTCGGCAAGTTCCCGTTCTCGGCCAGCGGCAAGGCGCGCATCCTCGGCGAGACCGACGGCTTCGTCAAGATCGTCGCAGAGAAGAAATACGACGAGGTTCTCGGCGTCCACATCATCGGCCCGCACGCGACCGAACTTCTCGCCGAAGCCTGCGTCGCCATGGCCCTTGAGACCACCGCAGACGAACTCGGCCGCGTCATTCACGCCCACCCGACGGTCTCGGAATCCGTAATGGAAGCCGCCGAAGGCGTCCACGACCTGACGATCCATATGTGATCGATGGAAAAGATCCAGATCGTTATCGACACAAACGTACTGGTTGCCGCTTTTCGTTCAAAACGAGGAGCGGCAAATCAACTCATACTTGGGCTCGAGGATGACCGATTCGAAATTGCAATTTCGACCCCATTACTGTTCGAATACGAAGACGTCTTGAAAAGACCCGAGATGTCTCAGTATCTCTCGCATGAAGAAGTTGACGATGTCATTGAAAGCGTACGTCTTATTTCCAAGGAATACGCTATATTTTTTCTCTGGAGACTGTTGGCTGTCGATCCGGACGATGCGTTCATATTAGAATTAGCGATCAGGTCTAACGCTAAGTACATTGTTACTTACAATTCAAAAGATTTTGCATCCGCCGCCGATTTTGGCATAACATTGATAAGTCCAAGAGCTTTTCTGGATCTGATAGAAGAACGATGACTACGATCACCGCAAATTTACCTGAGTCGCTCCTCCGCCGGGCACGAAAGTATGCAGAGCGTGAAGGCATTTCTCTCGATCAATTCCTAGCTATGGCACTGTCCGGCCAACTATCAAGTTTAGATACTGTACGTTCGGTCGATGCAGACATGAAAAGAAAAGGCTGGGAGAAAATGCGCGAATTGCTTGCGAAAGCTCCCGATGTCGAACCGGCAGAAGAAGATCGGCTGAATTAGCTCAATTTTCTCTCTTGCCATCCGCGTCTAACCGGTCACCTTCACGTCGATCATGGAAGCCGCTGAAGGCGTCCACGACCTGACGATCCATATGTAAAAGATCGCCAATTAAAATGTAAAAGGCCCGGCATCGATCGGGCCTTTTTCTTTTTTGTTGCGAATGATCAGCGGCGATCGATCTTGAACGCAAAGTCGCGTTTGAGATCGGTCGTAGCCGAGAGGTGGATCCAGAGCATCGCCAGCGGTTCGAGCAGGCGAGCCTTGGCAAGGCCGCCGATCGAGATGGCGTCAAAGCCGATGTCCGCCGCCAGTTTTCTTACCACCTCATTCGCCTCAGCGTCGTCACCGCAGACGAACATCATCGAACCCGCAGGCTTTGCCATATTCGCAAAACCAGTTTGATTAAAACACTTTACGAAGCGTGATCCCGGAGCCTCTGTCGCAAGCTCTTCCGCTCCGGAGGTCGTAAACCCGGCCGTGAGGCTTAGGCCTTCGGCCGTCATTCCAAGCGGATTCGTAGCGTCGATCACGATCTTTCCCGCAAGCCCGCCGCATGCTTCGATCACGCCCTTCGCCGCCGAATAGGGCACCGCGAGAAGTACAGCATCTGCATCGGTCGCCGCATCTGCAACCGCCATCGCAGGGCCGGCGAGTTCAGAATCCGCATACTCTTCCGGCCGCGGCACTCCAAAATTAACCGTATGCCCGATCTCCGCAAACCGCCGGCCGAGCGTTGCCCCGACATTTCCTGCCCCAATGATCGCTATCTTCATCTTTATTCTCCCAGTGCCTGAATTATCAACCGGGCCGTCTCGCTGCCCGAAAAGTTCTGCTGTCCGGTGATCAGGTTACCATCGCGGACCGCAAACCCGCGCCACATCCCTGCCTGAATATAGTTTGCCCCGATCTCGTTCATCGCATCCTCGACCCGCCAGGGCATTATGTGCTGGCCCTCGGGCAGCATTCCGTAATCCCAAACAGCTCGGTCGGCAAAGTCTTCCTCCACGTTGGCAAAGCCGGTGACCGTTTTGCCCTTCGCCAGAGGCTCGCCGTTCGAAAGCTTTGCGTACTTCAAAATCGCCACACCGTGGCAAAGTGCGGCCGCGATCTTACCCGCTTCATAGAACTCGACGAACTTCCTGTGAAGCTCCGTCGCCTTTTCGAACGTGAACATCGGTGCCTGCCCGCCGGCGATGACGATCGCATCAAAATCGGCAACGTTTATCTCTCTAACACTTTTCGTCTCCTCGACCAGAGCTGCCAGCGAGGGCGTATTAATGAATCCCATCGTGATCAGGTCCGAGGCCGAGTAGCCGCTCGGGTCGCGTGGGTCGCTCATCGCGTCCGCTTCGCACCGGCCGCCCTCGGGCGAAAATATCTCAACCTCGTAGCCCTTCTCCGTCATCTCGTAGTAAGGGTGCGTCATCTCCGACCACCAGAAACCGACCGGCCAGCCCGTCGTATCCGAAACGGCCGGATTGGCGATAACGATCGCGACCCTTTTCGGCCGCGAGGGGTTAACTGCGTTTGCATCTTTCAAGCTCATTGAATATCCTCCTTGACTGTCTGAGATAGTATTACCCGCACGGGGTGATACTATCCAAATAGTTAGTATGAAGAAGAATTGTGACGATCCATCACTCGGCTTTTGCCCTGTCGAAGCCAGCATCGAGATGCTCAGCGGAAAGTGGAAGGGCCGCATTCTCTGGAAGCTCTACAACACCCCGACGATGCGGTTCGGCGAACTCCGCCGTTCGCTCGGCACCATCACCGAAAAGATGCTCTCGCAGCAGCTCCGCGAGCTTGAATCGCTCGGCCTCATCAAGCGAAACGTTTATCGCGAGGTGCCGCCAAAGGTCGAGTATTCGCTCACCGATTTCGGCCGCTCCATCGGCCCGATCCTCGATAAGTTCGCCGAGTGGGGCGTCGCAAACCTCCGCAAGATAAAGGCCATCGCAAAAACCGCCTAACGCCAACAGTACAAATTGGTGCAGCAAACCTTGGATTATCAAAGCCTTGCGATCAGCGCTTTGACTTGTAGAATTGATGTAGAATGCATTCTGAGATTTGATCCGGTTTTCACACATAATTTGAAATATTTTTGCAGAAACCCAACAGATAGGTTAATATACTTATGCCCACTGTTCTCCGTATAGATGGCTTTTCTTTTCGGATCAGGACGAGAGACCACGGGCCGCCGCATGTGCATGTTTTCCATGGCGGAGACGAGGTTGTGATCCTTTTGGGCGACGACTTCGAACTGCCGTCTATTAGAGATATAAGGGGAATGCCGCTGAGGCAAATGCGTGCCGCGCTCGAACTAGTAGCTCTAAATCAGGAATTTTTACTGGATGAGTGGAAGAAGATTTACGAATGAAAGTTGATAAACAAGCAATTAGCGACGCCGAGTTTAGACGACAAATAGAAGCAGCTAAAGAACGGCAGGTTACCGAGCCGGCTGCATCTTCGGCATACTATAAAAAGGGTCAGATCCATATTCACCTAGCTTCCGGATGGCATTTCTCCTTTCCACCGGATCGTTTTCGAGAGTTTGAAAAAGCAACGGAACGCGATCTGAAAAAGATCGGGCTAGTCGGAAAATATACGCTTTCTTGCGAACCGCTCGATGTCGATATCTCGATCGGCGGAATTCTTATCGAACTTGTCGGTGAAAAGTTCATTAACAGCGAACTCGCACGACGCAACGGTTCCGTCAAAAGCGAGAAAAAGAAGACGGCATCACGAGAGAACGGCAAACTCGGTGGCCGGCCAAGGAAGTAAGAATGATTAAGACTCCCTTATCAGTGGCCCGAACGGATATTAAGAAAGTTGTAACGCAGTTTATCTCAAAGTCGGGTTCAAATGACCGTTACGCATCCTTTGACTATTGCTACAACTACTTTCGGACAACGAGCGATTTAACGCGAGACATTGAAAAGAGTGCGTTAATGCTCGGATTTTATTTAGCTAGCTGGGGGATGTTCAGAGGGTCAAGCTTTTTGTTGCAAAAAAGCGCAAAGCATTTTGAACGAACAATCGAATACGTTGCTGCCTTAGACCGGACTGTGTGGGAAATCGATGTAGACGACTACACTGATGAGAACATTCAGAAAATCATTTCGATTTACGCAGAACTAAAAGGCCGCTTAATTCACAACGCTAACGCAGAACTCACATTAATAACCAAAGTACTCCTCGGAGTCTTTGGCTTCGTTCCGGCGTTTGATAGTTACTTTTCAGAAACCTTCAGGCAGATTTCTAACGGCCAATGCGGGTTCAGACGGGTTAACACAAAATCCCTAGGTTTCATTAGAACTTTTTACGAAGCCAATCAAGTAACGATCGACAATTTATCCAATACCACCTTCACAATCGATTTCGCTACCGGGAAAACGACCGAAATTGCTTACCCGAAGGCAAAAATCATTGACATGTACGGTTTCGCCGCAAGTAAAACCTCAAAAGACTTTTCGAAGAGATAGACCTTCCCGCGTCGGTCCACTTCCGTCTCGCAGAATCAGGAAACCTGACCGGCAATCGAGCCTTCCTAGTATGATAGTTCGCTTATCCGGGGCGAGCCAGGCGGCTGAGTAAACCTCGATTTCGGAGACTTGCTTCGCGCAGTCCCTTGACGAAAAGCCAGCACGCGAGGTAGTCCATTCCGACTTGGCCGCTGAGTTTGCGGGCTTTTTCGGGAACTCCATCGCCGGCACAACTGACGGGAATTTTGTTATACTTGTCGTTTTTATGGCGACGATAAATACTTCGTATCCTCGTTCGAAGATCAAGATCCTTTTGCTCGAGAATATCTCTGACGCGGCCGTGCGTGAGTTTGGGCTTGGCGGATATACCGAGGTGCATCGGCTCGGCGGTGCGGTCAGCGAGGCCGACCTGATAAAGGCCGTGAAGGGCGTCCACGTGCTTGGCATTCGGTCAAAGACCCATGTGACCCGCGGCGTCATCGAGGCGGCGGACAAGCTGCTTGCGATCGGTGCGTTTTGCATCGGCGTAAATCAGGTTGACCTCAAGGCCGCGACCGAAAAGGGCGTCGCCGTTTTCAATGCCCCGCATGCGAATACGCGCTCGGTGGCGGAGCTTATCATCGGCCTCTGCGTGATGCTCATCCGCAAGATCGCCGATAAGAATGCGGCGGCGCACCGCGGCGAGTGGCTTAAGGACGCGAAAGGTGCCTACGAACTCCGCGGCAAAACCATCGGCATCATCGGCTACGGCAACATCGGCTCGCAGGTCTCGAACATGGCCGAGGCACTCGGGCTCCACGTCATTTACTACGACATCGCGACCAAGCTCCCGCACGGCAACGCCAAGCAGATCCGCGACCTGAAGGAGCTGCTCAGGCGTTCGCACATCGTAACGCTCCATGTGCCCTCCGACCCGACAACCCGAAACATGATCGACGCCGAGGCGATCCGCTCGATGCGAAAAGGGGCGATCCTGCTCAACTACAGCCGCGGCGACGTAGTTGACCTCGCGGCGGTCCGCAAGGCTCTGAAAAGCGGCAAACTAGCAGGAGCGGCCGTGGACGTGTTTCCCGAAGAACCCGAAAAGATCGGCGACGCATTCGAGTGCCCGCTGCAGGGGATGCCGAACGTCATCCTGACGCCGCACATCGGCGGCTCGACCGAAGAGGCTCAAGCAAACATCGGGCTCGACGTAACGGGCAAGCTGATCAAATATCTCGACTACGGCACCAGCGAGGGCTCGCACACCGTACCGCCCGTCTCGCTTCCGCCGCAGGCCGGAACGCACCGCATCCTGCACATCCATCGCAATATTCCGGGCGTGCTCGGCGAGATAAACTCGCGGCTCTCCGGACACGGCATCAACATCGTCGGCCAATACCTGAACACAAATCCCGAGATCGGCTACGTCATCCTCGACGTAGAAACCGGCATCTCAAAAGAGGCCTTTGAGTTGCTCAAAGATATCCCGGGAACCGTAAAGGCTAGGATGGTTTATTAACCCATTGGCATTTGATCGACATTCGCAGCGTCTTATGTGACCCATGCGACCCATACGTCCTATGAAACCGATATTTGTAGCCATTGTCATCTTCATTTCGGCCTTTGGCGTTTCGGCGCAATGGATCAAACAGACGGTCGAGACCAAAGCGTCATTTCGCGGGCTTTCGGTCGTGAGTGAGCGGGTCGTCTGGGCGAGCGGGACGGGCGGCACGGTCGTCAGGACGGCAGACGGCGGGAAGTCGTGGTCGGTGATGACGGTTCCGGGAGCTGAAAAGCTCGACTTCCGCGACATCGAGGCTTTCGACGCAAATACGGCCTATATCCTCAGCATCGGCAATGGCGACGCCTCACGTATTTATAAAACCACCGATAGCGGCAAGACCTGGGAACTGCAGTTCACGAACAAGGACGAAAAGGCGTTCTACGACGCGATCGCCTGTTGGGACAGCAATAATTGCGTTGCGATGAGCGACCCAGTCGATGGCAAGTTTCGCCTAATCGAAACGAAAAATGGCGACTCATGGTCGATCTTGGATAACTCAAAAATGCCGCCTGCCAAAGAAGGAGAGGCCGCATTCGCCGCAAGCGGCACATGCTTGATCACGGCCAGAAAGAATAATCTCTATCTGGTCAGTGGAGGTTCAGCCGCACGGTTCTTTAGTTCATGGGACCGCGGCAAAACGTGGACGGTTTATGAAACGCCGATGATAAAGGGAACGCTCGGCAGCGGCATTTTTTCGATTGCCACGAGGGACGGAAAATTCGTAGCGATGGTTGGCGGCAATTACGAAAAACCGACGGAGTCCATTTCAAACCTAGCCGTAACAGATTGGTACGGCCAAACCTGGAAACCCGGTACGGGCTTGAGCGGCTATCGGTCGGGGGTCGCCTATATTGATCGGAATACGATCATAGCCGTCGGCACCAATGGCACCGATATCTCCCGCGACCGCGGTGCAACCTGGAAAAAGATCGGCGACGAGAACCTTAATGCCGTTGCCGCCAAAGGCCGCCGTTCGGTCTGGGCCGTCGGCCCCGCCGGAGCCGTTTACCGCCTTTCCGGCCGGTAGGCTGCTGATTCACAAAATCGAACTTTCACCAATTCGGCCCGCCTCTATTTGTTGATAAAATAAACCTGTAAGCATTACCTGCATTGCATTAAACGCGGCTCCGCGAACGCTTTTTTTTGGCGTCCCGGCTTGTCAGCCGCACGGTTTGTTCCAGCCTTGTTCATTACGATTATGAAAATACTGATTGCCTACGATGGTTCCGATTTTGCTGATGCCGCGATCGATGATCTGACGCGTGCGGGCCTTTCTGGCGAAGCCGAAGCGGTCTTAATGTGCATCACAGATGCTTGGGAGATACCCGAAATAATCGACCGTGTCACCACATCCGGCGGCAAGGTGTCCCAGGAAAACGCCGAACTTCTTCGCCGCCACGTCAATGATGCTCTGGAGAACACTCGCCGGCTTGCCGAGACCGCTGCCGCGAAAGTCCAGGCTCTTTTTCCCGGGTGGAATGTTCGCACCGAGGTCCGGACCGGCAAGCCCGCCTGGGAGATCATCACCTTTGCCGATGATTGGCAGCCGGACCTCATCGTCGTCGGCTCGCACGGCCGCGGATTTGTCGGGCGTGCTATTCTCGGAAGCGTCTCGATGAAGGTCCTGCACGAATCGCGAACGTCTGTCCGGATCGCCCGCGAGCGTCGGTCGGCCGTTGGCGATCCGCTGCGTATACTCATCGCGGTCGATGGTTCGCAGAATGCCGACCTTTGTGTCGAAACGGTCGTCGGGCGAAACTGGCCTGAGGATACCGAGTTCCGGTTGATCACGGCGGATGACGATCCCGCTTTGCGGCCCGAAACCGCGGTTTTGGACCTTGTACCGGAGGGCAAAGAAGATTCTGAAGAAGCAAAGGCGTGGGTCGAGCGTGTCCTCAATTCACCAGCCCGCCGGATGCAGGAAACAAAAAGGAGCATCTCGCAAAACTGCCGTTGGGGCGATGCCCGTCGTGTGATCCTTGACGAAGCGATCGACTGGAAAGCCGATTGCATTTTCATCGGGGCCCGTGGGCTTAGCCGCTTTCGACGACTACTTATCGGCAGCGTATCGGCGGCAGTCGCGGCCCGGGCCGAGTGTTCGGTCGAGGTTGTACGGATGGTTCAACCCGAAGGCTAGGGCTGCACTCGTAACGAGGAAAAATGGGACTTGAGCTCGCTAGATTCGGCGGCCTTTCAAATTATGAAGCGAAGGCCCGGCTCGAAAAGTACGGCCCAAATTCCGTAGCGGAAAAGTCCGGGCCGACGCTCCTTGCGCGCTTCGTTCAGCAGTTTCAAAGCCCGCTGATCTACATTCTCCTTTTCGCTCTTATCGTCGATGCTTTCATCTGGTTCCTTGAAGGCGCAGTTGGCGTTCCGTTCGAGTCTATCGCCATTGCCGTCATTCTGATTCTGAATGCCGGTCTCGGAATGTATCAGGAAGGAAAGTCCGAGGCGGCTCTCTCCAGGCTGAAGGCAATGGCCGCACCGCTCGCCTGGGCCATCCGCGACGGCCACCTCGTACACATTCCCGCCGCGGAACTCGTGCCCGGTGATGTCGTCCGGCTCGAAGCCGGTGACCGCGTTCCGGCCGATGGCAACCTTGTGGGCCATGGAACGGTCTCGCTCGATGAATCGATACTCACCGGTGAATCCGTCCCGGTCGAAAGCTCCGAAGGCGATGAGATCCAGAGCGGAACGCTGCTTGTCCGCGGAACGGCGTTCTTCCGGGTTTCGAGAACCGGAAAGGAGAGCGCAACCGGACGGCTTGCCGTAATGATCGGCGAGATCGAAGCCGGCAAGACCCCGCTTGAAGAAAGGCTTGACGGATTTGCCCGGCAGATAGCAAAGATCGTTCTGCTTTTGGCCGTGCTTATCGTCGCCGGCGGATTGATGATCGAGGGAACGGCGAGGATCGGGCATGTCCTGATCTTTGCAGTAGCACTGGCGGTCGCGGCGATTCCCGAAGGCCTGCCGGCCGTGCTTACGCTGACGCTGGCGCTCGGGGTCGAGCGAATGGCAAAGCGGAAGGCGGTCGTCCGCCGACTTAGTGCGGTCGAGGCTCTCGGCTCCGTTACCGTCATCGCGAGCGACAAGACCGGAACGCTCACCGAAAACAAAATGGTCGTCAAGGGCATCGACGCCGCTGATGCCGAGTCGGTGCTTCAGGCGATGACGCTCGCCAACGACGCGGAACCCGGCGGCGAGATCGGCGACCCGCTCGAGCTTGCCCTGCTTGCCTACGCATCCGAACAAGGCCTTGACGCCGATGAGATCCGGGCCCGCTTCCCGCGAACGTCATCGATCCCGTTCGATAGCGCTTATAAATTCATGCAGGTCAGCGTTTCGGAAAGCGGCCGCACGGTCAACTTCCTGAAAGGGGCGCCCGAGGTATTGCTCGAGAAAAGCTCGCTTACCGTCGCCGAAAAAGCGGATTGGCAGGAACGCACGGAACGGTTTGCGGCCGAAGGATTTCGGGTTCTCGCCTTTGGCCGAGGTACGGATGAAAACGAAGGATCGATCGAATTCCTTGGCGTTGCAAAGCTCTGGGACCCGCCTCGACCAGAGGTTCCAGGAGCGATAAAGAACGCATTGGACGCGGGAATTCGCGTAATGATGGCGACCGGCGACCATCCCGCTACCGCGAAAGCCATCGCCGAAAATATCGGCATTCCGGTGACGGGCGTGCTGACGGGAGCGGAGATCGAGTCGCTTTCCGAGGACGATCTCCGAAAGGTCGCGAAAACCACCAGCATCTTTGCCAGGGTCAACCCCGAACACAAACTACGACTTGTAAGTGCCCTTAAAGCGAACGGCGAGATCGTTGCAATGACCGGCGACGGAGTTAATGACGCGCCTGCGCTCAAGCGGGCCGATGTCGGCGTCGCGATGGGCAACCGCGGCAGCGACGTTACCCGCGAAGTGGCGGACCTGGTCCTGATGGATGACAACTTCGCCACCATCGTAACTGCAATTGAAGAAGGAAGGAACATCTACGAGAACATACAGAAGTTCATCCGGTTTCTATTCTCGACGAACTTTGCACTTGTGCTGCTGGTCGTCGGCGGGGCATTCGGGTCGTTCCTGCTCGGGTTGACCGATGAAATGGGCGGGCTTCTGCTGCCGCTCACCGCCGTTCAACTTCTCTGGATCAACATCATCGCCGACGGCCCGCCGGCACTCGCCCTTGGGCTCGACCGCGACCACGGCGTAATGCGGCAGCGGCCTCGCGAACCGTCCGAACCGCTGCTTGACCGCGTCTCGGTCCGGTTCATTGTCTGGACCGGGTTTTTCAAGGCACTGATGGGCGGCATCCTGCTTGTGATGATGCCGAAATGGGGCTACAGTCTGCTTGCAACACGAACAGGAGTGTTTGTTTTCGAGTCGATCGCTCAGCTCGTAATGGCATATCCTTCGCGGAGGATATCGTTCGCTCCGCAGCGAAACGACGTCCTGCATCTGGCTGTCGCGGTGGGCGTGGTTCTGCAGGTTTCGACGATTTACCTGCCTCCGCTGAGGCGTCTGCTCGGCCTTGAATGGCTAGATCCGGCGGCCGTCGGCATCATTGGTGCCGCGATCGTTGTCACATGGTTGGCATCGGAGATATTTGTTATGGTCGACCGGCGGCTTGCTCTAAGAGCGAGGTGACCGCCGGGCGCCCACGGGAAACGAAGTTTATGAAGGTCAAAGAACTAATGTCGCAGCCGGTCGTCACAGTACCGGCAACCGCCTCGCTTGCCGATGCGGCCGCCGTAATGCTTGAGAATGGCTTCGGATGCCTTCCGGTGGTCGGCGAAAAGGGCGAGATCGTCGGGCTTGTGACCGAATCGAGTTTCGCCGCAAAGAGCGTCGGTGTACCGTTTTCGACCTTTCGGGCTCCGCAGGTTCTCGGTCAATGGCTTTCCCCGGATGGTTTGGAAAAGATCTACGAATCGGCCCGAGCAACGCCGGTCGCAGACGTGATGGTGCGTTCGGTCGTTACGATAACCGAAGAAGAACCGGTCGCCGTGGCTGTTGAATTGATGCTCAAACATGACATCAATCGTATTCCGGTCATCCGCGGCGGCGTTCCGGTCGGTATTATCGCACGCCATGATCTGCTGCGGATGATGATCGATCGCCAAGCCGGAAATTGAAACTGCCGTGGGAGATTACCTGATCTTGATCAGCGGGCTGGCGGCTGCTGCGATCGGCGGCGAACTTTTCGTTCGGGGAGCCGTCGGCCTCGCAAAGTGGGCCCGCGTGCCTGCCGGAATAATCGCCGCGACCATTGCGGCTTTCGCCACCTCAAGCCCGGAACTTGCCGTCTCGGTCGGTTCGGCCCTCGAGGGCACGCCGCAGATCGCTCTTGGCGACGCTCTCGGCAGCAATGTTGTCAATATCGCGGTGATCCTCTCGGTCGCACTGGCCTTTTCGGCGATCAATGCCCCGAAAGACTCCGTTAAACGTGACTTTCCCGTAGCTCTTCTCGCCCCGATCCTGACCGGCCTGCTGCTTATCGATGGCGAGATCTCCCGGCTTGATGGAGCGGTAATGCTCCTCGTATTTGTCGCCTGGATCGTAGCCGTCGTCATCGAGGTCCGGAAACAGAGAGCGAGTTTCGCTCATCTCCCCGAGACCAAAGGAAAAACGATCATCGTTCTTTCCGCTGTTGGCGGGCTCGTCTCATTGGTCCTTGCCGGCCACCTGATCGTTACCGGGGCAAAGTCCATTGCACTTTCTTACGGCCTCGACGCTTTCGTTGTCGGAGCGACAGTTGTTGCCATCGGCACCTCGATGCCCGAGCTTGCGACCGTCATAATTTCGAAGCTTCGCGGCCACGAGGAGATCGGGCTCGGGATGATCCTCGGAAGCAATATTTTCAATAATCTCTGGATAGTTTCCGTTGCGGCCCTCATTACACCAATGACCGGCCTTCCGGTCGGCGAGGTTGCGGTCGGGCTTGGTTTCGGCGTGGTAACGGTTGCCTTGACGTTTCCTGGGCGTGACGGCGTCATCGGCCGGACCCGCGGCCTCATTCTTTTTGCTCTGTATTTGGCTTACGTGATCACGATCCTCGGCTATCGCTAGAATCGGTATTAGCCAAATTGAAATTTCGGGGCTTTTGTATAAGTCTAATAGAATAAGTAATGTGCGGACAGAGACGTTGACCTGCGGCAACGCAGGATACTCCGCTCAGCATTCTTCTTCCGCGAAAAATTAAAGTATTTTATATAACACGCAATGAAGCCAATACTTCGTATTAGGAACGAGCGCCTGACAAAAGCCTTCAAGGCGTTTTTCGATAGTGAGAAGTCCAGTGCAATGATACTGGTCGGCTGCACGGCGGTTTCCCTGCTGCTGGCCAACATCATCGGACAAGCCTATCCTGATTTCTACTTAAAGACATACCTTGGTGTCGAGGGATTCCTGAAGCTCAGCGTCGAACACTGGGTAAATGATGCATTGATGGTCATCTTTTTCCTGCTGATCGGGCTTGAACTTGAACGCGAGCTTTACGCGGGCGAACTCTCCAACATTAAAAACGCCCTTCTCCCGATCTTTGGCGCTATAGGCGGACTTGCTCTTCCTGCATTGATCCACTTCGGCTTCAACGCCGGAACCCCGACCCAGTCCGGCATCGGTATCCCGATGGCTACCGACATCGCTTTTGCCATCGGCGTCCTTGCCTTGCTGGGCAGCCGTGTCCCTGCTTCGCTCAAGGTCTTTCTTGTCGCTTTGGCGGTAATGGACGACCTAGGGGCGATCATTATCATTGCGGTCTTTTATACGGCCGAGCTTTCGATGGCCTATCTCGGGCTTGCTCTCGGTGTCTTTGCTTTGCTGATCGTCATTAATCGGCTCGGTGTGATGAGTCTTGTCCCCTACGTTATCGGCGGGCTCTTTATGTGGTTCTTTATGCTCAAATCGGGCGTACATGCGACCATTGCCGGCGTACTTCTGGCTTTTGCCATACCCTTTACGCACAAACGCGACGACGAGAAATCACCGTCATATCGGCTAGAACACCTCCTTCACAAACCGGTTGCATTCATCATTCTACCGATCTTTGCGCTGGCAAATACCGGCATCGTCATTGGCGGAGATTGGGCCGCTGACCTTTCAACGTCGAACAGCCTCGGCATCATTCTCGGCTTGGTGGTCGGCAAGCCGGTCGGCATCACCCTGCTCGCATTCATTGCCGTAATGGTCGGCATTTGCCGGCTTCCGCTCGATATTAACTGGAAACACGTTCTCGGAGCGGGCTTTCTCGGCGGCATAGGGTTTACAATGTCGATATTCATTACGAACCTCGCGTTCGTCGGCGGAGCTCCGGAGTTTGTCTCGACCACCGTTAATTCGTCGAAGATGGCGATCCTCGTCGCTTCGCTTACGGCCGGAGCATTGGGCTTCATCTTTCTCAAGATATTTGGTAAGCCGAACATCGGAGATACGGATATGGACACGATGGACTTTGAGGTTGAAGATAACGGCGAGGAACAGCCCGCCTGACCTATGGCAAACGGATTTTCAAGCGTTCCTTTCAAGACGGAGACCAATCACGGCCTCACCTCGGTCAATGGGATCGCCAAGTTCTCCTCGGCCGGTGTCGTGCTTGAGTTTGAGGCAAAGCTCTTCGGCATCATCGGCGGCGGCGTAAAAGAGGTCCGCCTGCCGATCGCCGAAATAATGGACGTCCGCTTTCGCAAGGGTTTCTTCAAGCGCGGTGCGAAGATCGTTATCCGTACGCAGACAATGGCCGCACTTGCCGAACTTCCGAATCAAGACGGAAAGCTGACGCTCAAGCTCGCCAAAGACGATTGGGAACGCGGCCGGGCAGCGGTCGAGGAACTAGAACGTAGCCTTGGAGAATACCGGGCCGAACTTCCGCCCGCTCACACGCCGCTCTCGCAGGTCTTCGCCGAATCAGACGTGGACGAGGAAGAAACGAAAAAGCTGGATCGATAGACCAAAGGAGGAAACAATGCCGAAATTCGTTATCGAACGCGATATCCCCAATGCGGGTGCAATGACATCTGACGACCTGCACGGAGCTGCTGCAAAGTCCTGCGACGTTCTCAACAAGCTGGGCGCTGAAATACAGTGGATCCACAGCTACGTCACCGATGACAAGATCTACTGCGTTTACACCGCACCGAACGCCGAACTCATCGAAGAGCACGCCCGCGAGAGCGGCTTTCCCGCAAACAGGATCTCTGAGGTCCGGGCAATGATCGACCCGACCCGCTAAACGGCAATGTTGCGATCCGGCCACCCAGAGCTCGGACCGGTCGAGAGCGTCCATTACGTCGAACGCCCGCAGAGCGTCGTCTCTTTGATCATAACCTCGACCGTTATCACCGCGGCCGCGTTGGGGCTCATTTACATTGACATTCCGGCATGTGCGGGAGTGGTAATGCTCATATTGGTGCCGGTCACGATCGATCTTCTGCGAGGCCGTAAGAATTCACTTACGATACATGAGAACGGACTCTCTTACACCGGCTTGTTCCGCACGCGAACTTCCCGATGGGAAGATGTGGAGGAGTTCGGCCATATTCTAGATAACGGGACCATACCCAGGGACGATCCGCGATACATACGAAAGACACGCGGCTTCAGCGTTTGGATCTTGAAGCGAAACGGCGAGAGGATCAGCATTCGCCCGGACCTGACCGGAATTTACGATGCCGTCCGCTCCATTGCCGTTCACGTTTTCGGCCCCGAACACGTAGCGGCTTATCCGGACGATTACGGTTCCGGAAGTATCAAAACGAATCGAAGCGACTAGATCGCTTCCCGCGAAACCATTTTCTGCCCGCCGCCGAAAGGAAAAACAAGTTCATTTCGAAACGAGCAGACAATGGGAAGGAAAACTTATACGTTCTTCATGGCCGCTTGCGTCCTTTTCGGGGCGGCGGCCGTGAGCGTCAGCGGCCAGAGCCGCGTCTCGAGCTTCAGCCTACAAGACCAGAACGACCAAAAGGTCGAGGTCAACTTTCCGAGCGACCGTCCGGTCGTTTTTGTTTTCGGCGATCGCGATGGGGCAAAGCAGATCGACGGCTGGGCCACGCCCATCTACAAGAAATTTGACGGCAAGATATACATGTTCGGCGTCGCCTCGCTCGGCGGAGTGCCAAGCTATGCCCGCGGGATCGTCCGCCGGCTTATCAAGCGGCAAACACAGTTCCCCGTCTTGCTTGATTGGGGAGGAAAGATCGCAAAGACCTACGGCTACGAAAAGGACAAGGCGATGGTGCTCGTTGTTGCAAAGAACGGCACCATACTAACGACCAAATTCGGGCCGGCAAACGAGTCCGAGGTTAATTCCGTCATCGTCGAGTTAGAGAAACAACTTAGTTAGGGCACTTTTAAGCAAACGACATTCGCAGTCCGGGCCGGAAATGCCCGGCTTTTTTTTGACAGGAGATTCTTGTATCCTAATCATTTGTAACATTTCATTATTCAGCACCTTTTTATATACGGAGATCATATGAGCGTAGAAGTTGTAATGCCGCAGATGGGCGAATCGATCACCGAGGGCACCGTCTCAAAGTGGTTAAAGCAGGTAGGCGACACGATCGAAAAGGATGAAGCCATCCTCGAGATCTCGACCGACAAGGTCGATGCCGAGGTGCCGAGTCCCGCTGCGGGCAAACTTCTGGAAATACGCCATCAGGAAGGCGAAACCGTTGAGGTCGGAACGGTCGTCGCCGTCATCGGAGCTGAAGGCGAAGCTCCGGCACCCAGTGCTCCAAAGCAGGACGCCCCTGCGGCCGTCGAGCCTGCGGTTGACGAAGCTCCCGCACCGGCGATCATTGCAGATGCCGTTGCGGCAAGCTCGACCGCGGCACCGCAAGCCGAAAGCACGGGAGACAGCGGCGATGCGACCGAGGTCGTGATGCCGCAGATGGGCGAATCGATCACCGAAGGAACTGTCTCGAAGTGGCTCAAAGCTGTAGGCGACACCATCGAGAAGGACGAGCCGCTGCTTGAGATCTCGACCGACAAGGTCGATGCCGAGGTGCCCTCGCCTGCAGCCGGAAAGCTGCTTGAGATACGCGTTCAGGAAGGCGAAACGGTCGAGGTCGGCTCGGTCGTCGCCCTCGTCGGAAGCTCGGCAGGAGCCGCAACGGCCTCTCCAAAACCGGCCGCCGAACCCAAACAGGCTGAGCCCGCTCCCGTCGCCGCACCCAAGGCCGAGGCCGCCACCGCCGGCGTTGCGATGCCTGCTTCGAACGGCCGCTCGGCAGATATCGACGAACTCCGCCGGACGAAATCGAGCCCGCTCGTCCGCAACATCGCCAGAGAACACGGCATCGACATCAGCCGCATTTCCGGCTCCGGCATCAGCGGACGCGTAACGAAACAGGACATCCTTTCCTTTATCGAGACCGGTGCCGCACTCCGGCCCGAGGACCTGCTCAAGAAAGGAGCCGCAGCGTCGTCCGCAGCACCGAAAGCCGATTACACACCCGCCCCGATCATCCAGTCCGCCGGCGACCGCGTTGAAAAGATGTCCTTGATGCGGAAAAAGATCGCCGAGCACATGACCTTCTCAAAGCAGACCTCGGCCCACGTCACGAGCGTCTTTGAGATCGACATGACGAACGTCGCCAAGTTCCGCGAGCGGAACAAGGCCGAGTTCCAGTCGCGTTACGGCACCAAGCTGACCTACATGCCGTTCATCTTCCAGGGCGTTACGCACGCCATCCGGAAGATGCCGATCGTTAACGCACAGGTCGATGGCGAGAACATCGTCTATAAAGGCGACATCAATCTTGGGATGGCCGTCGCTCTCGATTGGGGACTGATCGTCCCGGTCATCAAAAAGGCCGACACGCTCTCGCTTTCGGGCCTCGCACTCGCGGCAAACGACCTCGCCGATCGGGCACGTGCGAAAAAGCTTAATCCCGATGAGGTCACCGGCGGGACGTTCACGATCACCAATCCCGGCGTTTTCGGCGGGCTCTACGGCACCCCGATCATCAATCAACCGCAGGTCGCGATCCTCTGCGTCGGCGCCATCGAGAAACGCGCGAAGGTGCTTACGACGCCGGAGGGCGACGACTACATCGCCGTCCGCCAAATGGCATATTTTGCCCTGACCTACGACCACCGCGTCGTTGACGGCGCCGATGGCGAACGCTTCCTCGCCGCCCTCAAGGAATACCTTGAGACAACAGATTTCAGCATTTAGCCGTCTTTTAACTATTCCGTCCTTTTCAGAGCCCGGCCGTAACAGTTACGCCTTTAGGCGTGATCAAAATGCAGAGGCCCGCGCGTAAGCAAGGGCTCCATTGCAGAAGCCCGCACGTAAGTAAGGGCTTAACATCCAATGCCGCATTCGGAATTCAGAATCCCATTGCAGAGGCCCGCGCGTAAGCAAGGGCGGTTCATCCGACTTGAATTTCACCCGTCCGTCAACCACCCAGGCAGAAA
>ERZ761602.979-NODE-979-length-55778-cov-5.725894_pt1 | contig 55778 bp, 45 predicted proteins | sample MGYA00512165_ERZ761602 | MGnify/ENA primary metagenome ERZ761602 (study PRJEB28899, sample SAMN02445085) | bioreactor sludge metagenome | biome: EBPR sludge; isolation source: Thorneside wastewater treatment plant | place: Australia: Brisbane, Thorneside Wastewater... | reverse complement strand
ACGGCCGCCGGCCCCACGTCGACGCGCGCGCCCTCCGCTCTCGGCCGGCCGGCCGGCCCCGCGCCCTTCGCCGCCGCTGCGCCAGCGGGCTCCGCTCCCTTCGGGCCGCTGGGCCTCGACACGCCACCTCCCTCCGGTGCCGCCTTGGCCGCCGGGTTCCAGCGAGCCGTCGCGTCGGTCGCGCCCAGCGCGCCACCGAGCGCTCCTTTGCCCGCCGAAGACTGGTACGTGGGCGTGGCGGGCGTGCCGCTCGGCCCCGTCCAGCTGAGCGTGGTGCGCGACAAAGCGAGCGCCGGTCAGGTCGACTCGGAGTCGCTGGTGTGGCGCGAGGGCTTCGACGAGTGGCAGCCGGTGAAGGCCTTTCCTGCGCTGCTCGCGGTGGTCGAGGAGGCCCGCTCGTCCCGCCCGAGCCGCCTGCCGCCTCCACCCGCGCCCGCGCCCGCGCCCAGCAGCGCCTTCGGCCCGGCGCCGGTCATCGGCACGCTCCCCGAGGCTGCGCCCAGCCTGCCCTTCGATCTCGGCCGCCCAGCCCCGGCGGCCCCAGCTGCGCCCTCGTCAGCGTCGACGCCCACCGCAGGGCCGTCGCTCGCAGGCCTCGCACCGCTCGGCGGCGTCCCCGCGCCGGAGCCCCCACCATCCCTCGGAGCGACTTCCCCGCTCGCCGCGCCCGCGACCTCGTCCCCGGCCGGGCTCTCCGCGCCAGAGGCCGTGGCCGCAGGGCTCTCCGCTTCGGCGATGAACGCCTCGGCTTCGTCCGGCGCGGTCCGCACGTCGACGACGAGCGTACCGCCGCCTCCGCCGGCTCGTCGCGCGTCGATGCACCCCGCCGCGCTCGCTTTCATCGCCATGGCGGCGGTCTTCGGTGGTGTCGCCGCGTGGGCCGTCTTCATCCGAGAGAAGCCCAACGCGACGCAGGGCGTCGCACAGGCGCCGCCCACGGGCACCCAGGCTGCCGTCGAGCCGGGCCTCCACGCTCCGCCGCCGCCTCCTCCGACGACGGGCTCCACGCAGCCCACCGACACGAACACGCCGGTCTCCGGCACCGCACCCACCACCGGGCAGGGTGGGCTCGCGGTCGGCACGGGCGGCGTGAAGGGGGCGGGTTCGAGCGGCACCGCGAAGACCGCGGAGCCGGGCGCGACGGCCGCGCCTATCGACACCTCGGGCTTCTCGTCTCTGGGGCCCAAGGGGCCGACGACCGGTCCAGGTGATGGCGCTGGCTCGGGCGCGCAGAGCCAGCTCTCCGAAGGCGAAATCAACGGTGTGGTCAGCCGCAACAAGCCGATCATCACGCGCCGTTGTTGGACGCCGGCCTACGACGCGCGCGCCTCGAACGCGCCGAAGAACGCCCGCGTGAGCGCTTCGGTCACGATCGGTCCGTCGGGCAGCGTGCAGAGCGTGAACGCGAGCGGTGCCTCCGACCACTACCCCAGCTTGGCGAGCTGCGTCGCGGGCAGCATCCGGGGCTGGACCTTCCCCCCGTCGAGCGGCTCGACGACGGTGAACATCCCCTTCGTCTTCAGCGGTCAGTGACGCTGCTCGACCAGCTGCGCGCATCGCGCGTGGCCACGCGCTCTCGGGGCGCGAGCTCCGCCATGAGCGGCTCACTTCGATGAGCGCTTGCTGAAGCGGCCGACTCGCTGGCGCGTGCGCTCGACGACGGACGCGGGAGCGGCGCCGGCGCCGGGGGGCGGGCGGCCCTTGCTGCTCCATTCATCCCGCGCCAGGCCCCGGTGAGCGCGCCCGCGCCTCACGCGCTCGGTCCGGCACGAGCTCGGCGGCGCGTACCCAGCTCCCGTGCGCCCTGGTCTCGAGCGCTCCCCACTCCGGCCGCCACGAGCCGCCCAGCGGGCTCGCAGGCCCCCCCGGGACTGGCCCCGGCACGCTCCCGGGCCCCGATCGGCGCCTCGGACTGCGATCTCTCCCCACTTCCTCCCACCACCTCGTTCAACCAGCGCAATTCGCTGAAATTTTGGCCGAGTCCGGCGCTTCGCGCTAGGCCCCGGGCGAGGCCATGCTGCGCAGAATTCCCCGAAGATCGCGGCCTCCGTTGACAGCGAGGGGGCCGATCCGTAGCGTGGCCGTCCTCAGTGGGAAGAAGTGGCAAGAAAGGCCACGGACCCCAGCCGAGACGGGAGCCCAGGACGCCGCTGGGCCCTCCGAGACCGCCGGGCGGGCGAACCGAGACCATGTTCCGCGGACACTTCGAGCACGCGATCGACGACAAGGGGCGGACCAGCCTTCCGGCTCGGTTCCGCGACGTGCTCGCGTCCTCCGGCGACGTGCGGCTGGTCGTGACGCCTGCGCTCGGCGACCCCTGTCTCGACGTCTACCCGCTCGCGGCCTGGGAAGCGCTCGAGGCGAAGCTCGCGCAGCTGAACGCCTTCGACCCGCAGGTCATCGAGTTCCGCCGCTTCTACGTCTCCGCCGCGGTCGAGTGCGAGCTCGACAAGCAGGGGCGCATCCTCGTGCCGAACGGCCTGCGCGATCACGCCGGCCTCTCGAAGAACGTCTTGTGGCTCGGTCACGGTCAGAAGGCCGAGCTGTGGTCACGAGAGCAATGGGAAGCGCTCTCGCGCAAGAAGAGCGCGGAAGAGCTCCGCGATCTGCGTGCCGCCATGGGGAAGCTCGGGCTCTGAGCCCGACGCCCAGTGCAAGTGGGGTGCTGCCGTGAACGTCGTCAACGTCGTGCCGATGCGATCCGCTCCTCCTCCCCCTCCGCCGTCTTCTCCCCACGTCTCGGTCCTGCTCGAGGAGGCCGTGCAGGCGCTCGAGCCGGTGCCGGGAGGGCTCTACGTCGACGCCACGCTCGGCGCTGGCGGGCACACCGAGGCCCTGCTCTCGGTCCCCGACACCCGCGTGATCGGGCTCGACCGTGATCCTCGCGCGCTGCGCATCGCAGGCGAGCGGCTCGCGCGCTTCGGCGAGCGCTTCGTCCCGGTGAAGGCGGCCTTCGGTGATCTCGAGGCCGCGCTCGCCGGGATCGGCGTGAGCCGCGTCGACGGTCTCTTGGCCGACATCGGCGTGAGCTCGATGCAGATCGACGATCCCGAGCGTGGCATGAGCTTCCGCGCCGAAGGACCGCTCGACATGCGCATGGACACGACGAGCGGCGAGACCGCGCTCGAGCTCATCGATCGCCTCGACGACGACGAGCTCGCCGACGTGCTCTTCAAGCTCGGCGAGGAGCGGCGCTCGCGCCGGATCGCTCGGTGCATCAAGCAAGCGCGCGACAGTGGCGAGCTCGAGACGACGCTCGATCTGCGGCGAGCGGTCGTGCGCGCCGTGGGCCCTGCGCGCGTCGGCGGTGTCGACCCTGCGACGCGCACCTTCCAGGCGCTGCGCATCGCGGTGAACGGCGAGCTCGATCAGCTCGGCGCGCTGCTCGACGCCGCCGGGCAGGTCGTGCGCACCGGCGGCATCGTGGCCATCATCTCCTTCCACTCGCTCGAAGACCGCATCGTGAAGCGCGCCTTCGTCGACCGTCCGATCTGGCAGCCGATCACGAAGAAGCCCGTCGTCGCGGGTGAACCGGAGGTCGCGCAGAACCCGCGCGCCCGCAGCGCCAAGCTACGCGCTGCGCGTCGTGTGGAGGAGCCGAGCTTCGACGTGGAGGACTCCGACGCATGAAGCAGCGTCCGTTCCTCGCGCTGTGGACGCTCGCGGTCGTGGCCACCGTGGTCGCGTTCGTGTTGCACCTCGGCCTGCGTGGGCGGACGGTGGACGTCGGCTACAAGCTCGGCAAGGAGCGCAAGGAGCAGGCGCGGCTGCGCGAGGTCAAGCGTGTGCTCTCGCTCGAGGCCGCGAGCTACCGCACGCCGGAGCGCGTGGAGATGGTGGCGCGCAGCCTGCTCGGCATGACGCCGCCCCCGCCCGAGCGCGTGATCGTGCTGCGCGACGCCGTGCCCCGCGCCGCCACGCAGGTGAGTGGGCCCGGCGCGCCGCCGGCACCGCCCGAGGAGGCCTCGCCGTGAAGAACCTGCCGCCCGAGCGTGCGCGCTGGATCAAGGTCCGCATGGGCATCCTCTGCGGGCTCATGGGGCTCGGCCTCGGCTTCGTCGTGTCGGGCGCCGACCGCATCCAGAACCGCGACGGCGAGGGCTGGCTCGCGATGGCCGAGCGCCAGCGTCAGCGCCGCCTGCACATCGAGCCGAAGCGCGGCACGATCTACGACCGCAACGGTACGCCGCTCGCCGAGAGCGTGGAGGTGCCGAGCATCTCGGTCGACGCCGTCGAGATGCTGCGCGGCATCGACGAGAAGTACGTCGACATGCGCATCGACGGCTACGCGGAGCGCATCGGCCAGGCGCTGAACATGCCGGTCGAGGAGGTGCGTGAGAAGCTCGCGCGGCGCCGGCGCTTCGCGTGGCTCAAGCGCCGCGTGTCCGAGGACGAGGTCGCGGCCGTGCGCGCGCTCTCCGATCGTTCGCAGCGACACCCCGTGCGCGGGCTCAACATCGAGGGCGAGGGGCGGCGCTTCTATCCGAACAAGGCGCTCGCGGGCACGCTCGTGGGCTTCGTCTCGCCGGACGGCGACGGGCGAGAGGGCATCGAGCTCGCGCTCAACGAGGAGCTCAAGGGCAAGCCCGCCGAGGTGCACGGCCTGCGCGATCGCTCCGGCAGGCTCATCTTCTCCGAGGGGCTCGTCAACGAGCAGGCGCTCGCGGGGCACAACGTCCACCTGACGATCGATCGCGCGATCCAGTACACCGCCGAGCGCGAGCTCGAGGCGGCGCTCAACACCTACGAAGCCGAGGGCGGCTCGGTCGTCGTCATGGATCCGCAGTCGGGCGAGATCCTCGCGATGGCGAGCGGCCCCGGCTACGACCCGAACGACTACCGCGCCGCCGATCCGAAGAACCGCCGCAACCGCGCCGTGGTCGACCGCTTCGAGCCCGGCTCGACGATGAAGATCTTCACCGTCGCGCTCGCGCTCGCCAACAAGACGCTGCAGCCGACCGAGCCCATCTACTGCGAGGACGGTCGCATGCCGATCGACAACGTCGTGATCCACGACACGCACGTGCACAAGTGGCTCACGCCCACGCAGGTGCTGCAGTTCTCGTCGAACATCGGCAGCGCGAAGATCGGCCTCGGGCTCGGGCAACAGCGGCTCTACGAGGGCTTGCGACGCTTCGGCTTCGGTGAGCCGCCCGGCCTGCCGCTGCCCGGTCAGTCGGCGGGTGTGCTCAGGCCGCGTGACAGGCCCTGGGTGCAGGTCGAGACGGCCTCGGCGAGCTTCGGTCAGGGCATCAGCGTCACCACGATGCAGCTCGCGATGGCGACGAGCGCGATCGCCAACCGTGGGCGCCTGCTCGAGCCCATCCTCGTCAAGCGCGTCACCGACTCGAGCGGTGTGCTGCTCGACGAGCCGAAGGCGCGCGTGCGCCGCGCGCCCGTCTCTCCCGCGGTCGCCAAGATCCTGAGCGAGATGCTCGTGAGCGTCACCGAAGGCGAGGGCACCGGCACCGAGGCCAACGTGCCGGGCTTCCGCGTCGCGGGCAAGACGGCCACCGCGCAGAAGATCGACCCCGAGACCGGGCGTTACACCGACACCCACTACGTGGCCTCCTTCGTGGGCTTCGTGCCCGCCGAGAAGCCGCGGCTCGTGATCGCGGTCACGATCGACGAGCCGATGGCCGGCAGCTACTACGGTGGCTCGGTCGCCGCGCCGGTCTTCCGTCGCGTGGCCGAGATGTCGCTGCGCTACCTCGGCGTCACGCCGACCGACGCCTCCGCGACGCCCAAGGCCGAGCTCGCGCGTGCGCTCGACCCCGCCGACAAGGCCTACGCGCTCGTCGGCGACGGCAAAGCGCCCGCGGAGGCCACGGAGGCGCCCAGGCGTCGGCAGAAGCCCAAGGCGGGCGAGGTCGAGGTCCCGGATCTCGCCGGGTACCCGGCGCGCGAGGCGATGAACAAGCTCGCCGCGCTCGGCCTCTTGCCGCGCATCGAGGGCTCGGGCCGCGTGCTGCGTCAGGACCCGCCCGCGGGCAGCGTCGTGCCGCGTGGCACGCCCCTCCAACTCCTGCTCGAGCCGCCCACGTGATGTCCTTCGAAGGCGCACCTCCGCGAAGCGTCTCCACGCCGCCGCCGGCGCTCCGGCTCGCCGACCTCGTGCGCGAGCTGCCCGGCGCCGTGCTCGTGGGCGGCGAGGGCGCAGGCTCAGCGATCGTGACCGGCGTGCACCACGACTCGCGCAAGGTCGAGCCGGGAGATCTGTTCGTCGCGCGCCCGGGTGGCCGCGTCGACGGCGCCGCCTTCGTGGCCGAGGCCGCGAGGCGCGGAGCAGTCGCCGTGCTCGCCGCGCCCGGCGCGCTCCGCGACTCGCCGCTGCCCGTCATCGAATACGCAGACGTGCCGCTCGGTCTCGCGCTCGCGTCGAGCGCCGTCTACGGTCACCCCACCTTTGGGCTCGACGTCGTCGGCATCACCGGCACCAACGGCAAGACGACGACCTCCCGCCTCGTGCGCGCCGCGCTCGCCGCCCACGGTCACTCGGTGGGGCTCATCGGCACGCTCGGCCACGAGCTCGGCGACGACCACTGGCCTGCCTCGCACACGAGCCCGGAGGCCGACGAGCTCATGCGCATCGCGCGCGCGATGCAGGCGAAGGGCGCGAGCCACCTCGTCATGGAGGTGAGCTCGATCGCGCTCGCGGCGCGCCGCATGGACGGCGTGCGCTTCCGCGTCGCGGCCTTCACCAACCTCACGCAGGACCACCTCGATTACCACGGCACGATGGAGGCCTACGCGGAGGCGAAGGCGCGCCTCTTCACCGAGCTCGGGCCCTCGGCGGTGGTGCTGCACACCGGCGACGCTTTCGGTCGCGCGCTGCGCCCGCGTATCGCGCAGGGCGTGGAGCTCGTCGACTACGACGCGCGCGTCGAGTCCGACGCCGCCGTGAGGCCGACCCGCGTATCGCTCGGCCCGGCAGGCATCGAGCTCGCGGTGCACACCCCGAAGGGCGCGCTCGAGCTGCGCTCGCCGCTCGTCGGCGCCCACAACGTGGAGAACCTGCTCTGCGCGGTGGCGATCGCCCTCGTGCTCGAGGTCCCGCTCGAGGCGGTCGCCCGCGGACTCTCGAGCGACGTGAGCGTGCCGGGCCGGCTCGAGCGCTGCGACGACCCGAGCCTCGACGACGTCACCGTGCTCGTCGACTACGCCCACACGCCCGACGCGCTCGCGCGTGTGCTCGAGACGGTGCGCCCCTTCACGGCGGGCTCGGTCGTGTGCGTCTTCGGCTGCGGAGGAGACCGCGATCCGGCGAAGCGTCCGCTCATGGGCGAAGCCGCCGGGCGCCTGGCCGACCATTGCGTGCTCACGAACGACAACCCCCGGAGCGAGGAGCCGATGGCCATCGCGAGGGCGGTGCTGCCCGGCCTCGAGGCCGCCGGCGCACGCTACCTCGTCGAGCTCGACCGGCGCGCCGCCATCGACGGCGCGATCCGGCGCGCCGCGCCGGGCGACCTGGTGCTCATCGCGGGCAAGGGGCACGAGACCTACCAGATCGTGGGTGACCACACCTCGGACTTCGACGATCGCGTCGAGGCGCGCGAGGCGCTCGCGCGCAGGCGCTACATCCGGGCGGGGAAGGGGATCGCGTGATCTACGAGCTCTTCTATCCGCTCAAGTTCCATTACGACTGGCTGAGCTGGCTCAACGTCCTCAGGTACATCCCGTTCCGCACGATCATGGCCACGCTCACGGCCATGATCATCTCCTTCGTGCTCGGCCCGTGGTTCATCCGTGAGCTGCGGCGCAAGCAGATCGGACAGGTCGTGCGCGCCGAGGGGCCGGAGACGCACCGCGTGAAGGCGGGCACCCCGACGATGGGCGGCGCGCTCATCTTGCTCAGCCTGCTCGTGCCGACGGTGCTCTGGGCCGACCTGCGCAACCCCTTCGTGCTCGCGACCACCGGCGTGACCGCTGGTTATGGCGTGATCGGCTACCTGGACGATTACCTCAAGATCAAGCGCAAGAGCTCAGGCGGCCTCGCCGGGCGCTACAAGCTCGTGGGGCAGTTCCTCATCGGCGGCGCCGCCATCGCCTACACCTTCGGCATGCCCGACAAGGTGCCCGCAGACTGGAACGCGATCAAGACGAAGCTCTCCTTGCCCTTCATCGCGTTCTCGAAGTTCGCCCCCGAGCTGCCGCTCTGGGCCTACATCCCCTTCGCGGTGCTCGTCGTGGTCGCCACCTCCAACGCGGTGAACCTCACCGACGGCCTCGACGGTCTGGCCATCGGCCCCGTGATGGTGAGCGCCGCCACCTACCTCATCTGGGCCTACGTGGCGGGCGCGACCTTCCTCTTCATGGTGGGCGGCAAGCTCATCACGCTGCCCGAGTACCTCGACATCGCGCCCAATGCGGCGGGCGGTGAGCTCGCCGTCTATGGGGGGGCGGTCATCGGCGCGGGCATAGGCTTCCTCTGGTACAACTCCTACCCGGCCCAGGTCTTCATGGGCGACGTCGGCTCCCTCGCGCTCGGCGGCGGGCTCGGCATGATGGCCGTGTTCACGAAGAACGAGCTCCTGAGCGTCCTGCTCGGAGGAATCTTCTTCATCGAGGCCGTGAGCGTCATCACGCAGGTGGCGAGCTTCAAGCTCACCGGCAAGCGTGTCTTCCTCATGGCGCCGATCCACCACCATTACGAGAAGAAGGGCTGGGCCGAGCCGAAGATCATCGTGCGCTTCTGGATCATCTCGATCCTGCTCTCGCTCGTCTCCCTCGCATCGCTGAAGGTCCGCTGAACGATGGCCCTCTTCGCCGACAAGGCACGCAAGAAGCCCACGGCCTCCAAGGAGGAGCGCCCGAGGAGCCTGCCCGCGAACCTCCCGCGGAACCGCGAGGCGGAGCCCGAGCCCTTGGCGAAGCCTGCGCCCATCGCGAAGCTGCTCCACTCGAGCCCCGACGGACCGGTCGACTCCGTGCTCGCGGCGCTCATCGTGGCGCTCATCGGCTTCGGCGTCGTGATGGTCTATTCGTCGAGCGCCGTCGAGGCGACGACGCGCTACAAGGACCCTCAGTTCTTCCTCAAGCGCCAGGGCATCTACGCGATGCTCGCCATGGTCGCGATGTGGATCGCGAGCCGCATCGACTACCGGCGCCTCAAGGTGCTCACCTACCCGGTGCTCGCCACGGTCGCGGGCATGCTGGTCTTCACGATCGCGGGCTTCGGCCACCGCGCCGGCAACGCCGATCGCTGGATCGCGGTCGGCCCCGTCCACATCCAACCCGCCGAGCTCGCGAAGCTCGCGGTCGTCATGTGGCTCTCGTATTCGCTCTCCAAGAAGGCGGATCAGATCAAGTCTTTCGCGGTGGGCTTCCTCCCCCACCTCCTCGTCAGTGGCGTGTTCATGCTGCTGTGTCTGAAGCAGCCAGACTTCGGCAGCGCTGTGGTCCTCCTCTTCCTTACCTTCACGATGATGTTCGTCGCGGGCGCGAAGTTGCCCTACATCGCGGCGTTCACCATGTTGCTGGGCCTGGGCGCTGCAGCCGCGGTCAGGTTCAGCAACTATCGTTATGCTCGCTACGTCTCCTGGATCGACATGGAGGCGCACCGAGACGGCCTGGCCTACCAGCCATTCCAATCGGTGATGAGCTTCGGCTCGGGGGGGACCTGGGGGCTCGGCCTCGGCCGCGGGCTCCAGGTCCTCTACCTGCCGGAGGCGCACACCGACTTCATCTCGGCCATCATCGGCGAGGAGCTCGGCTTCATCGGCATCCTCGGTCTCTGTGCGGCCTACCTCGTGGTCGTGGCCCGAGGCGTGAAGATCGCGCTCGAGGCGGCCGACGACTACGGCAGCTTCCTCGCGTTCGGCATCTCGACCCTCTTCGGCATGCAGGCCCTCGTGAACCTCTGCGTCTCGATGGCCATCCTCCCGACCAAGGGCCTCACACTCCCGTTCATCAGCTATGGCGGCTCCTCGCTGCTGGTCAACGCGGCGGCCGTGGGCGTCTTGCTGAGCATCTCGCGGCCCAGGCGCCCCGTGCACCTGCCCGAGCCCAAGGCGCCGAAGGCGCCCGAGGCGCCCATGCCGAGCGCGACGGCCGTGGTGCTCACGAACGCCGACGAGGGGGCGGCCGGGTGGTGACGGTCCTCATCGCAGGCGGCGGCACCGGCGGGCACGTCTTCCCGATGCTCGCGGTGGGCGAGGCCCTGCGCCGGGTGGCGCCGGGCACGGAGGTCTTCTACGTGGGCACCTCGCGAGGCCTCGAGGCGCGCGCCGTGCCGGCCGCGGGCGAAGAGCTCGAGCTGCTCGACGTGGCCCCGCTGAGGGGCGGCGGGCTCTCCGGCTTCGCCAAGGGGCTCGCGAAGGCCTTCGGCAGCCTGCCGGCGGCGCGAGCGCTCGTGAAGCGCAAGCGGCCCGACGTCGTGCTCTCGGTCGGCGGTTACGCGGGCGGGCCCGTCGCCCTGGCGGCGCGTCTCATGGGTGTGCCGCTCGCGATCCTCGAGCCGAACAGCACGCTCGGCCTCACCAACAAGCTGCTCGCGCCGCTCGCGCGGCGGGCCTACGTCGCCTTCGGCGATCTAGACCGGCGCTTCGGCCCCGAGATCGGCGCGCGCTACGGCGTGCCGCTGCGACGGAGCTTCGAGGCGACCGACTACGTGCCCGAGGCCGGGCGCTTTCGTGTGCTCGTGCTCGGCGGAAGCCAGGGCGCGCAGGGGCTGAACGACGCGATGCCCGGCGCGATCGCCCAACTCTCGCGCTCCGTGCCCGAGGTGGAGGTCCTGCACCAGGCAGGGCGCGGGCGCGACGAGGCGGTGCGCGCCGCCTATGCCTCGCTCGGCCTCGACGCGAAGGCGCGCGTGCTCGACTTCGTGACCGACGTGGGCGGCGAGCTCGCTCGGGCCGACGTGGTGGTGCAGCGCGCGGGCGCGAGCTCGCTCGCCGAGCTCTGCCTCGTGGGTCGCGCCAGCATCCTCGTGCCCTTTCCCTTCGCGGCCGACGATCACCAGGCGAAGAACGCCCAGAGCCTCGAAGCGGTGGGCGCCGCGATCGCGCTTCCGCAGCGCGAGGCGACGAGCGAGCAGCTCGCCGCGCTGCTCGGCGAGCTCGCGGCCGATCCGGCGAGGCGCCTGTCGATGGCGCGCGCCGCGCGCGCCGCCGCGACGCCGACGGCCGCCGACGACGTGGCGCGTGATCTGGTGGCGCTCGCGGGGTCGGGCGCTGCGCTTCGGGGGAACAGCCGCGGGGATTCCGCGAAGTCCGAGAGGCAGGTCTGATGTTCCGCGGTCGCGTTCGTCACATCCATTTCGTCGGCGTCGGTGGCGTCGGCATGAGCGGCCTCGCCGAGATCCTTCGCAGCCTGGGCTTCGAGGTCTCGGGCTCCGACATGCGCGGCTCGAGCACGACCAAGCGCCTCGAGGGCATCGGCGTGCGCATCGAGCTCGGTCACCGCGCCGAGCACGTCGCGGGCGCCGACGTCGTCGTCTACTCGAGCGCGATCAAGGCCGAGAACCCCGAGCTGGTCGAGGCGCGCGCGCTCGGCACGCCGGTGATCACGCGCGCCGAGATGCTCGCCGAGCTCATGCGCCTCAAATACGGCGTCGCGATCGCCGGCTCGCACGGCAAGACGACGACGACCTCGCTCGTCGCCACCGTGCTGCGCTCCGCCGGCCTCGATCCCACGGTGGTCGTCGGCGGCAAGATGGCCGCGCTGGGCTCCAACGCGCGCCTCGGCGCGGGCGACCTGCTCGTCGCCGAGGCCGACGAGAGCGACGGCTCCTTCCTGCGGCTCTCGCCCACGGTCGCGGTCGTCACCAACATCGACCCCGAGCACCTCGACCACTACGGCTCGCACGAGCACATCAAGGACGCCTTCGTGGAGTTCATCGGCCGGGTGCCCTTCTACGGCCTCGCGGTGCTCTGCCTCGATCACCCGCACGTCCAGGATCTGCTCCCACGCGTGCAGCGCCGCTACGTGACCTACGGGCTCAACCCGCAGAGCGACTATTCGGCGCGTGCGGTGCAGTTCCGCGGCCTCGAGACGAGCTTCAACGCCTACCGGCGCGGGGTCTCGCTCGGCGGCTTCACCGTGAAGATGCCCGGCGCGCACAACGTGCTCAACTGCCTGGCGACGATCGCCGTCGCCGACGAGCTCGAGGTGCCGCTCGACGTCACCAAGCAGGCGCTCGCGACCTTCGGCGGCGTCGCGCGCCGCTTCAGCGTCATCGCCAAGGTCGCCGGGCGCGTGCTCGTCGACGACTACGGGCACCACCCGGCCGAGATCCGCGCCACGCTCGAGGCCGCGAGGCGGGCCTTCCCGAGCGAGGAGCACCGCATCATCGTGGCCTTCCAGCCGCACCGCCACACGCGCACGCGCGACCTCTACGACGACTTCTCACGCGCCTTCAACCAGGCCGACCAGCTCTACGTGACGGACATCTACGCGGCCGGCGAGCAGCCCATCCCGGGCATCTCCGCCGAGAAGCTCGTGCAGTCGATCCGCGAGCACGGCCACCACGCGGCGCACTACGTCGCCGACAAGCTCACGCTGCCCGAGGTGCTCGCCGAAGCGACGCGGCCCGGCGACGTGATCATCGCGCTCGGCGCGGGCGACGTGAACCAGGCGCTGCCGGTCTTGCGCGACCGGCTCGAGCAGCCAGCGGAGCCCGCCGCGCCGTGACGAGCTCGATCCCGCCCCGGAACCAGCGGCGCGAGCCCGCGCCCGACGCGGCTGGCGCCGAGTCGCCGGTGCCGCCGGCGGCACGCTCGGTGCGCCCCGAGGCGCGCGCCAAGGCGAAGGCACCCGTCTCGAAGCCCGCGCCGAAGCCGCGCGAAGGCGGGCCGCGCTTTCCGCTGCTCGCGAAGGCCTTCGGCGCGGCGAAGCTCCTCGTGGGCATCGCCGTGGTGGTCGGCGCCTCGGGCGGCGTCGCCTGGGGCACGAAGCGCTACGTCACGACCAGCCCGCGCTTCGCCGTGCGCACCGTGGCGGTCGACGGCGCGACGCGTCTCTCGGCCGAGGAGGTCGCTCGCCACGCGGGGCTCGCGGTCGGCGACAACGTCTTCTCGATCGAGCTCGACGAGGTGCGCCAGAAGCTCGAGGCGCACCCGTGGATCGCGAGCGCGCGCGTGAGCCGCAAACTGCCGGGTGCGGTGATGGTCAGCGTGGTCGAGCACGAGCCCAAGGCGCTCGTCTCGGTCGCCGACGCGCTCTACCTCGTCGACGCCAAGGGGGCGGTCTTCAAGGAGGTCGGCGCCGACGACGCCTTCGATCTGCCGCTCGTCACGGGCGTCGCGGCCGACAAGATCGTCGCCGATCGCGAAGGCGTCGAAGCGAAGCTGCGTGACGCGCTCGCGCTCGTCGACGACGTGAGCCGCTCCGAGCTCGCCAAGCGCCACCCCTTGCAGGAGGTGCACCTCGAGAAGGACGGCACCGTGCTCGTGATCGTGGGCAGCGAGGCCATCGCGCTGCACCTCGGGCGCCCGCCCTACAAGGGCAAGCTCGAGCAGGCGAGCCGCGTGCTCGACGAGATGGGCAAACGCAAGGCGCAGGCCTCGACGGTCTTCCTCGACAACGACGCGAGCCCGGAGCGCGTGGTGGTGAGGATGCGATGAGGTCGTACCGAAGCGCGCGCGAAAGTTGTACCGCCTCGGCGGCTTCTGGCAGCGTCCGGCCGACCCGACGGAGCGCAAGCACGTGAAGAACCGGCAAGACCACAGCGAGATCGTCGTCGGCCTCGACATCGGCACCACCAAGGTGTCCGCCGTCGTGGGCGAGGTCGACGGTGACGGCATCACGATCCTCGGCGTGGGCAACGTGCCCTGCCGCGGCCTGCGCAAGGGCGTCGTCTCGAACATCGACTGGACCGTGCGCGCAATCTCCGAGGCCATCGAGGCCGCGCAGACCATGGCGGGCGTCGAGATCCGCACCGTGTACGCGAGCATCGGCGGCAGCCACGTGCGCTGTCAGAGCTCCGACGGCGTCGCCGCGGTGAGCGGCGGCGAGGTCGGCCGCGTCGACGTCGAGCGTGTGCTCGAGGGCGCGCGCGCCATCCCCGTCGACGCCGATCGCCAGATCCTCCACGTACTGCCGCGCGAGTTCATGGTCGACAACCAGGACGGCATCCGCGACCCGGTGGGCATGAGCGGCGTGCGCCTCGGCGTGAAGGTGAACCTCGTCACGGCCGCGACCGGCTGCGTGCAGAACGTCGTGCGCTGCGCCGAGCGCTGCAACCTCGTCGTGGCCGACGTCGTGCTCGGCTCGCTCGCGAGCGCCGAGGCCGTGCTCAGCGAAGACGAGAAGGAGATCGGCGTCGCGATCGTCGACATGGGCGGCGGCACCACCGATCTGCTCGCCTACATCGACGGCGGCATCGTGCACGCGAGCGTGATCCCCGCAGGTGGCATGAACGTCACCGCCGACATCGCCGCGGGCCTGCGCACCCCGATGGGTGAGGCCGAGCGCCTCAAGCGCAACCACGGCTGCGCGCTCGGTCGCGTCGTCGCCGACGACGAGGAGATCGAGGTCCCGGGCGTGGGCGGCCACATGCCGCGCCGCGTGCCGCGCCGCGTGCTGAGCGACATCATCGAGCCGCGCGTCGAGGAGATCTTCGCCGTCGTGCGCAAGCGCATCGAAGACACCGGCCTGCTCGAGCAGCTGTCGGCCGGCGTGGTGCTCACCGGCGGCGGCGTGCTGCTCGAGGGCATGACGGACTTCGCCGAGGAGATCCTCGGCATGCCGGTGCGCCTCGGCACGCCGGTCGGCGTGCGCGGCATCACCCAGCTGGTGACCACGCCGCAGTTCTCCACGGGCGTCGGGCTGGTCCAGTTCGGCGCGAAGGCCCTCGCGCACGCTCGCGACCGCGAGCTGGTCGAGCCTTCCCGGGGCAGCCGCCACCGGATCGAGGAGGAGATCGAGGTCGAGATCCCGGTTCGACGACCGGGTCGTTTTTGGAATTGGCTACGGGCAGCTTTCTAGGCATCATCCGCCCGAAGATCTCCATTTGAAGATGGCACGGATCTTCGTTTGAAGGCGGGGGGCGCCACCCGGCGAGGGTGGCTCCCGGATCGAGGGACTTGCCCGAGCTTCTGGAGGCTCCGTGAGCCGACCAGGGGCACCGCGCGAAGGAGAGGCGTCCGGAGCGCGGGTTTCGACATCACAGCGCAGTACCTACGTCACAGGCGGGAAGAGGCGCCTTCCTGTGGCGACAACGAGACGAAGTGGCGCGGCTGACAGTCCGCGATCCCCGGGAGGATTCCGATGAGTTTCTCGATCGAGTTTGCCGAAGAGCAGAGCGCCTACGACGCGCGAATCAAGGTCATCGGCTGCGGTGGCAGCGGCGGCAACGCCGTGAACACGATGATCAACTTCGGCCTCGAAGGCGTGGAGTTCATCGTCGTCAACACCGACGCCCAGGCGCTGTCCGCGAGCCTCGCGCCCCAGAAGGTGCAGCTCGGCACGAGCGTGACGCGTGGCCTCGGCGCGGGCGCCGACCCGGAGAAGGGCCGCAAGGCCGCCCTGGAAGACGTGAACCGTCTGAAGGAGGTCATCGACGGCGCCGACATGGTGTTCGTGGCGGCCGGCATGGGCGGCGGTACCGGCACCGGCGCGGCGCCCGTGATCGCGCAGCTCGCGCGCGAGGCCGGCTGCCTCACCGTGGGCGTGGTCACCAAGCCCTTCCTCTTCGAAGGCAAGCAGCGCTCGCGTCGCGCCGAGATCGGCCTGCAGATGCTCGCCGACAACGTCGACACGCTCGTCACGATCCCCAACCAGAAGCTGCTCTCGCTCGGCGACGAGGAGCTCAGCTTCGTCGAGGCCTTCCGCAAGTCGGACGAGGTGCTCTACCAGGCGATCAAGGGCATCAGCGATCTCATCACGCAGAGCGGCCTCGTGAACGTCGACTTCGCCGACGTGAAGACCGTCATGAGCAACATGGGCCGCGCGCTCATGGGCACCGGCTGCGCCAAGGGCCAGGGCCGCGCGCGCCTCGCCGCCGAGACGGCGGTGAACAGCCCGCTGCTCGACGACCTCTCGGTCGAGGGCGCGATGGGCGTGCTCATCAACATCGTCGGTGGCCCCGACATGCGCATGAAGGAGATCGAGGAGGCCGCCAGCTACATCCAGGAGCAGGCCCACGAAGACGCGAACATCATCTTCGGCGCCGCGGTCGACGAGACCATGGGCGACATGATGAAGGTCACGGTCATCGCGACCGGCTTCGATCGCGACCACCTCGAGATGCCGGTGCAGACGGCCCAGGCCGTGCGCACGCACTTCGACATGCAGCCCCGCCAGGCCGAGCGTCAGCCGGAGCGCTTCTCGAGCGCGCCGCCCGCCTCGGCGCCGAGGTCGGCCCCCGTGGCGCGGCGCGAGCCCGTCTACGAGGAGCCGGTCGCCACGCAGCGCCGCGCCCCCGCGCGTGAGCTCGCGGCGCCCTACTCGGCCCCCGCGCCGCGCGAGCGCACGAGCTTCGTGCCGCCGCTCGACTCGGACTGGGACACGCCGGCCTTCCAGCGCCGAGGGCACGGTTCCTGACGCCGCAGGGCGCTGCGGCGTAGGCAGCTGACCTCCCAGCGCTGACTCGCTGAGTTTCGCATCGACGCCCGGTCTGCTCAGGCAAACCGGGCGTTGACACGTCCATGGCCGGGGTTATGGTCGCGCACAATCTTCGCGCGCTGCGTGAAGCTCGCCCGTCCCGAGCTTGCCCCTTCGTGCGGTGAGCGCCGCAGCCGCCACGCCTCCCCATGACCCAAAAGCGCGACTATTACGAGGTGCTCGGCGTCGAGAAGGGGGCCTCGGGCGACGAGATCCGCAAGGCCTACCGGCAGGCGGCGCTCAAGAACCACCCCGACCGCAACCCGGGCGACGCCGCCGCCGAGGCGCGCTTCAAGGAGGCCACCGAGGCCTTCGGCGTGCTGAGCGACGAGCAGAAGCGCGAGCGCTACGACCGCTTCGGGCACGCCGGGGTCGACGGGCAGATGCCCGACTTCGGGGGCGACATCTTCAGCCACTTCCAGGACATCTTCAGCGAGTTCTTCGGAGGCGGTGGCGGCGGGCGCAGGCAGCAGCGTGGGCGAGGGCCAGCGCGCGGCGCCGATCTGCGCGTGCAGCAGCGCATCAGCCTGCGCGAGTCGATGACGGGCGCCAAGCGCGAGGTCTCCCTGCGCACGCCGATCGCCTGCGAGGCCTGCGAGGGCTCGGGCGCCAAGCCGGGCACCAAACGCAAGGCCTGCTCGGGCTGCGGTGGCCAGGGCCAGGTCTCCGTCTCGCGTGGCTTCGTGATGTTCACGCAGACCTGCCCCGAGTGCGGCGGCGAGGGCACGACGATCGAGTCGCCCTGCACCTCGTGCCGAGGGCGGGGCCAGGTGGAGAAGGCGCGCAAGGTCGTCGTGAGCTTCCCCGCGGGCATCGACGGAGGGCAGCGCCTGCGTGTGCCCGGGCAAGGCCTCGCCGGGCAGATGGGCGGGCCGCCCGGCGACCTCTTCGTCGACGTCGAGCTCGCGCCCGACGAGGAGTTCGAGCGCGACGGTCAAGACCTCGCGACGCGCCTCAAGCTGAGCTTCGCGCAGGCCGCGCTCGGCACGACCGAGACGGTCATCCTGCCCGACGACTCCGACGTCGAGGTGAAGGTGCCCGCGGGCACCCAGCCCGGCGACGTGATCACCGTGCGCGGCAAAGGTGTGCCGCGCATCGACGGCCGAGGCCGAGGCCAGCTGCACGTGGTCGCGCAGATCGAGGTGCCGCGCACCCTGAGCGCGCGGGCGAAGGAGCTGCTCGCCGAGCTCGCCGAGGAGCTCGGCGAGAACGACGACGAGAGCGACGACGACGAGGCGAGCGGCGACGACGCGCGCGGCGCTGGCGAAGAGGCCGCGCCGCCTGCGAGCGACGCCGCGGCGAGCTCGGCGAAGGCGAAGAAGAAGAAGAGCGCGTAGGGCCCGGTCGACGCGGGGGCGCGCCGCGGGAGCACGATCTCCCCGTTTGTGGACATGACCCGCGACAGTTGGTCCGTCTACGATCCTGCCAGGTGAGCGGCCTCGTCTCGAGGAGCGCCCTCTGTGAGGACCGATGCTGCGAAGAGCTGTTCGTTGGGTCGTCGGGTGCGTTGCACTGGTGGTGACGGCGTCGGGATGTGAGGAGCGTGAGCCCGCTCCCGTGGGCGAGCTCGCCGGTGACGCAGCCGCGCAGCACACGAGCGACGCTACCGCGCCCGCCGAGAAGGCCGATTCCACGACGCTCGCCGAGGCGCCACCGAGCCTGCGCGCTGCTGCGATCGTTGCGATGCAGCGCGGCGCGGGCCCCGAGTACGATCTCGCGCTCGTGCGCGACGGCTCAGGCGAGCGCGCCTACGAGGGTGAGCTCGTGGCGATGGGGCGCATGCTGCGGGTCGACGCCGCGGGCGCGGCGATCGCGCGAGGCTACGACGGCGAAGCGGAGCTGGGGCTGCGTCTCGAGCGCGCCGGCTGCGCAGGTGAGACCGCAAGGGCCGACGAGGCCGAGCCGGAGGTGGCGCAGAATCGCGCGAGCTACCAGCACGTGCTGGGCGGCGGACGCGGGATCGACGAGTGGTACGTGGCCGGGCCGCTGGGGCTCGAGCAGGGCTACACCATCGACGAGAGCTGGGGCTGCGCCGGCGAATTGGAGCTCGACGTCGCGGTGCGCGGCGCACGCGTGGAGGCCGGCCGACGCGAGGGCGAGCTGCGCCTGGTGAGTGCAGCGAGCGGCGAGCGCTACGTCTACGGCGAGCTCGCGGCGTGGGACGCCGAGGGCAAGGCGCTCACGGCGCGCATGGAGCGGCGCGAAGGAGGCGTGCGGCTCGTGGTGAACGCGGCGGGCGCGGCGTATCCGGTGGTGGTGGATCCACTCGTCTGGACGGAGCAGGCGAAGCTCGTCGCAGGGGACGCTGTCTTGGGCGGCAGCTTCGGCAGCGCGGTGGCGATCTCGGGTGACACGGCGCTGGTCGGGGCGCCAAGCGACGACCACAGCGGCGGCGTCAAAGGCAGCGCCTACGTGTTCGTTCGCAGTGGCACCATGTGGGCGGAGCAGGCCAAGCTCGTGGCCAACGACTCCGCAGTGAACGATGGGTTCGGTGCCGAGGTGTCCCTCTCCGGGGATACCGCGCTGGTCGGGGCGCCCTTCGATGACCACGCTCTCGGCCTCGACGCAGGCAGCGCCTACGTGTTCGTGCGTAGCGGCACGACGTGGACCCAGCAGGCGAAGCTCGTAGCCAGCGATGCGGCGATCGACGATCAGTTTGGGTTCGCCGTGGCGCTCGACGGCGACACGGCGGTCGTCGGTTCGTACCGTGACGACGACGGGGGGCTCGACTCAGGAAGCGCCTACGTGTTCGCGCGCCGCGGTGCGTCGTGGCTCGAACAGGCCAAACTCGCCGCAAGTGACGCTGCCGGGGGCGACAACTTCGGCATTGCGGTGGCGCTCGCCGGGGACACGGCGCTCGTGGGCGCATTCCAGGCCGACCTCGCCCATGGCACCAACGCCGGCAGCGCCTACGTGTTCGTTCGCAACGGAGGCGTGTGGGCCGAGCAGGTGAAGCTCGTCGCGAGCGATGCCGACGAGGGTGACGGCTTCGGCTGGCCGGTCGCCATGTCGGGCCAAACGGTGCTCATCGGTGCTCCAGGTAACAACGAATTGGGGCACCTTTCAGGAAGCGCTTACGTGTTCGTGCGCAATGGGGAGACGTGGACCGAGCAGGCGAAGCTCGTCGCGAGCAACGCCGGGATGGCAGTCGGGTTCGGTGGGGCGGTGGCGCTGGTCGGCGACACGGCGCTCGTCGGAGCGAGCTCCAGCGTCGGGTACAAAGGCAGCGCCTATGTGTTCGCGCGCAGCGGGCAGACGTGGTCCGAACAGGCCAGGCTCGTCGCAAGCGACGCCGCCGGAAGCGATTTCTTCGGCTCCGCGGTCGCGCTGGCCGGCGACACGGCGCTGGTGGGAACCCCCGGTCGAAACCTGCGCTCGGGTGTCGCCTTCTTGTTCGTGCTCGAGGACAAACGCGACCGAGGTGAGGTCTGCTCCGACGACCTCGCGTGCCTGTCCGGGTTCTGCGTCAGCGAGGTGTGCTGCGAGTCCGAGTGCCTCCGCGGCATTTGCACCGACGGTGTGTGTGGCGGCTTCCCTCGAGATGGCTCCTCCTGCCGCGTGGCGGGAGCGCCAAGCGATCGCGGCGCGTCGGCGCCCGCGTGGATCGCGCTCGCGGGTCTCGTGATGGCGGCGCGCCTGCGTCGCCGCGCCGCTCTACGTCATTGTACGCAGCGTGGACGACTCCGCTCGAGCACGCGTTCGGAGCCTGGGCCCGCCACGCGTACTCGTGCCGACTGAGCATCACGTGAGCGCGGCTCGCCGCCTGGGGTCATGTGCAAGGGGGCACGAACCTCGCGCGCGGTCGGCGGTCCTAACCCTGCTTCTCGCGGATCGCGTCTTCGAGCAGCGGGAGGCGATCGTTGCCCCAGAAGAGCTCGCCCTCGAGGAACATCGCCGGTGCGCCGAAGGCGCCGCGCGCGACGGCCTCGTCGGTCGCGGCGCGCAGGGCGTCCTTCGTCTCCTGCGCGTCGATGCCCGCGACGAGTCTCGGTGCGTCGAGCCCGAGGCCAGCGGCGATCTCGCCGATGACGCCCCGATCGCTCACGTCGCGATCGTCGGCCCAGAATCCGCGGAAGAGCGCGAGCGCGAGCTGCTTCTGCGCCTCCATGCCGAAGAGGCGATCGGCGGCGACCAGTGCGCGCTGCGTCGTGATCGTCACGAGCGGGAAGTGCGAGGGCATGCGGAAGGGCACGCCGTAGCGCGTCGACCACCTCGCGAGATCGCCGAGCATCCAGCGGGCTTTGTGCGGGATGCGCGCGGGCATGTCGTTGCCCGTGGCCTTGAAGACGCCCCCGAGCAGGAAGGGGCGCCAGCGCAGCTCGGCGCCGGTGCGCGCCGTGAGCGCGTCCATCTGCGTGGCCGCGAGGTAGGAGTAGGCGGAGCCGATGTCGTAGAAGAGCTCGACGGTGGGGGGCATCGGCGCCGAGCGTAGCGGCTGTGCGGTCCTCGAGACAGGGGCAGGGCGGTTGCGCCGGCCCCGGGTCCGCGCTCCCTGCCGAGCCCGTCAGGGGTTCGTGTGGATCAACCTGGCCTCCGCCTCGCCGAGCGGCCTCTCGCCCGTGGCCACAGGCGCGGCTCGGCCGCGTCGTCGAGGCAGCGGTAGAGCACCTGCTCACGTTCGTCGTCCGCGTCGGTCGCGACCCCGACGGCGAGGTAGAGGCGGCCCTTCCCACGACGACGAGGCAAGTAGCCCAAAGGGGGGACTTCAGGACGTCCAGTCGCGCTGGCCGGCCGTCGCCGAGGGCTCCCCCGGTGTGGCTTCCTCGTCCCATGACGCACGTGCTACGAGCCGCCGGATCACGGCCCGATGTACCACGCCGCCCGACGCGCGCCCCATGCCTGACCCTCGCGAAGCCGCCACGCCCACTCCGGCCCGACGGCCCTGGCACGCCTCGAGCTCCGACGACGTGCTCTCGGCCCTCGGGGTGACCCAAGACGGCCTGAGCACGGCGGAGGCCGCATCACGCCTCGCCACGCACGGGCCGAACGTGCTCGACAAGAAGGGCGGCGTCTCGGTCTTCGCGCTGCTCTGGGGGCAGATCAACAACCCGCTCATCTGGGTGCTCATCGGCAGCGCGATCGTCGCGGTGCTCGTGGATCCGATCGACGGTCTCAAGAACGGCCTCGTCATCCTCGCGGTCGTGATCATCAACACGATCATCGGCTTCGCGCAGGAGTACAAGGCGAGCAAGGCGATCGAGAGCCTGAGCGCGATGGTGCCCGAGTTCGCCACGGTGCAACGCGACGGCAAACGCGCGCAGCTCGCCGTCGCCGAGCTCGTCCCGGGCGACGTCGTCTTCCTGCAGAGCGGCGACAAGGTCCCGGCCGACATGCGCCTCTTGCAGCTGCGCACGCTGCAAATCGAAGAGGCCGCGCTGACGGGGGAGTCGGTCCCGGTCGAGAAGACGACCGGGCCGGTGGCCGACGACGCCGCGCTCGGCGACCGCAAGAACATGGCCTTCAGCGGCTCGCTCGTGACCTACGGCAGCGGCGTCGGCGTGGTGACCACCACGGGCAACGGAACGGAGCTCGGGCGAATCAACACCATGCTGAGCGAGGCGACCGAGATCGAGACGCCGCTCGGCATCGCCCTGCACCGGATCGGCGTCGTGCTCACCGTCGGCATCGCCGTGATCTCGGTGGTGATCCTGCTCGTCGGCACCGCGCGCGCCGTGATCCAGGGAGGCGTGGACGTGGAGACGGGCCTACGCGAGTCCGCGATCTTCGCCATCACGCTCGCGGTGGGCGCCATCCCGGAGGGGTTGCCCGCGATCGTGACCATCGCGCTCGCCATCGGCGTGCAGCGCATGGCTGCCCGCCGTGCCGTGGTGCGCAAGCTGCCCTCCGTCGAGACGCTCGGCAGCACGACGGTCATCTGCTCGGACAAGACGGGCACGCTCACCCGCAACGAGATGACCGTGCAGGGGCTCTGCACGCCGGCGTCGGGGGTGCTCCGCATCGAGGGTGTGGGCTACGAGCCCGTCGGCCGGCTCCTGAAGGAAGGCGAGCTGGTCGCGACGGCGCCGGAGGACGTCCGCGAGCTCTTGCTGGCAGGCGTGCTCTGCTGCGACGCCACACTCGAGCAGAAGGAAGGTCGATGGCACATCACGGGCGACCCGACCGAGGGCGCGCTGATGACGGCCGGCGAGAAGATCGGCCTGCGTGCCGTCGAGGCGAGGGCGCAGTACCCCCGGCTCGACGCCATTCCCTTCGAGAGCGCCAACCAGTTCATGGCGACGCTCCACGACTTCGGGAGCGACGGGAAGAGGGTCCTCCTGAAGGGCGCCCCCGAGGTGGTGCTGAGGCGCTGCGACGGCGTCGAGCACGACGCGGTGATGCACGCCGTGGAGGCCTTCGCGAAGGAGGGTATGCGCGTCCTCGGCTTCGCCGAGAAACGCTCGACGCGCTCCGATCTCGCCCTCGAGGACTGCGAGGCCGGGTTCAGCTTCACGGGGCTGCAGGCGATGATCGACCCGCCACGCACCGACGCGATCGATGCCATTCGCCTTTGCCACCAGGCGGGCATCACCGTGAAGATGATCACCGGAGATCACAAGGGCACCGCTCAGGCCATCGGCGAACAGCTCGGCATCGCCCAGCCCGGCGCACGCGCCGTGACCGGGGGGGAGCTCGCGGAGCTCGACGATGCCGGCGTGCGCGCGATCGTGAAGAGCAAGAACGTCTTCGCGCGCATGGCGCCCGAGCACAAGCTGCGGCTCGTCCGTGCGCTGCAGGAGAACGGCGAGGTGACGGCCATGACGGGCGACGGCGTGAACGACGCACCCGCCCTGAAGCAATCGAACATCGGCGTCGCGATGGGGATCACGGGCACGTCGGTCTCGAAGGAGGCCGCGGACATCGTGCTCACCGACGACAACTTCGCATCGATCGCGGCCGCGGTCGAAGAGGGCCGCCGGGTCTACGACAACCTGATCAAGTCGCTCGCCTTCGTGCTGCCGACGAACCTCGGCCTCGCGCTCATCCTCATCTACGCGGTCGGGTTCTTTCCCCTGGTGGAGAAGACGGTCGACGGCGCCGTGGTGAAGGATCTGCTCCTGCCCATGCTGCCGACGCAGCTCTTGTGGATCAACCTCGTCGCGGCCGTCGCATTGGCGCTGCCGCTCGCCTTCGAAGCCAAGGAGCCCGACGTCATGCGGCGCCCTCCGCGCGACCCGAAGGAGCCGGTGCTCAATCGCTTCGTGGTGATCCGTACCTTCGTCGCGGCGAGCCTGATGACCGCGGGCTCGGTGGGGCTCTTCCTCTGGCAGTACGGCAAGGAAATGGCCGACCGCGAGACGAACGGTCTGAGCGAGGCGCAGATCGTCAGCGAGGCGCAGACCATGGCGGTCACGACCGTCATCATGTTCCAGATCTTCTACATGCTGAACTGCCGCTCGCTGAGAGACTCGGTGTTCCGCATCGGCGTGTTCAGCAACGAGACGGTCTTCCTCGGGATCACGGTGGTGCTCGCATTGCAGGCATCCTTCATCTACGCGCCACCCATGCAGGCGGTCTTCTCCACGTATCCGCTGTCGCTCGAGTCGCTCGTGTACAGCGCGCTCGCGGGCGCGATCATCCTGCCCGTGATCACGATCGAGAAGTTCGTGCGGAGCCGCGAAGGGGCGGACTGACGCGAGGCCGGGCCTCGAGCGCCTGCGCGCTCTGGCCTCAGTACCCGAAGAACGGCCGACAACAGCTGAAGTCCAGCGAGCAGGCCTCGGCGCCCGCGAAGGGCATCGCGCATGCGCCCACGGGCTGGCCGTCGAGCTGGCAGCTGCACGCGCCTGCGTCGTCGCAGCGGATGTCGTAGCGCCGCGCGTCGCACTCCCCACCGCCGACGCAGCCTGTGCTGCCCACGAGCTCGGCCCCGAGGAAGCATCCGGTCGAGCGGATCGCGCATTGCGCGAGGGCGTCGATCTCGGGCTGGCAGCCGTAGGGAGGGTCCTGTGCGTAGAGGATCTGGCAGGCGTCGCTGAGCCAATCGGGGAGGCAGGAGAGCGTGGCCTCCACCTCCGCCGTGCAGCTCGGCTGGTAGAACGACCGGCAGCGATCGTGGCAATCCTCGAGCGCGTAGCATCCCTGACGCGCGACGATCGCGTCGCAGTAGTCGACGCAGGCTTCGGTGGGGCCTGGCGTGGGCGTGGTCGAACCGGTGCTCGTATTCGCGCTCGTCGAGGCGTCGCCTCCGCCGCCAGCGCCGTCGTCGAAGCGTACCTGGCCCCCGCAGGCAGAGAGTGAGAGCGCTGCGATCGTGGCGAGCCAGCGAGGAGACATCGGACGAGCTTGGTGCGCTCGCCGTCCGCTCGTCGACTCGCCGACGTCTCGCCTCGAGCGACGGCGCGCATGCCGAGGCTCGAGCGGGGCTTCAGCGCACGCGCCTGTACACCGAGCGCATGAACGCGGTCCAGCTGCCGTCGGGGTTCTGCATGCGTGAGCTGAGCACGCGCTCGTCGTCGTTCACGAGCTCGAAGGCGTCGATGTACCTCACGAAGCTGCCATCGCCGCTCATCGAGGGGCCCTCGGCCCCGAGCTCGAGCACGCGCCCCGAGGCGTCGAGCTCGCCTTCGTAGAGCCACAGCATCGGCATCATCGAGGTGATGAAGGTGCCCACGAACTTCTTCTTCGCGGGGTCGTAGCCGAAGGTGAAGACGTGGCTGCCGTGCTCGGGGTCGTCGCCGTGGCCCTCGGCCACGATCCAGAGCTCGCCGACTCGCCGCGCCGTCTCGCGACCCGTCGAGCCGGCCTGCGGCTGATCGGGGCCCATCGAATAGGTCGACTCGACGCGCCACTCGCCCGCGAAGCTCGCGAGCCAGAGGTGCTCCCGCGTAGGCTCGGGCGCCTTCACGAGGCGACTCCCACGGCGAAGCGCACGCCGCGTGCTCGTTCACTGCGGCGGTCTGCGCGGTTGGCGTGGGATCGGTCCGTGCTGCTCAGCGTGTCCGTCTTCATCGGTGGGTGACTCCCTCGGGCAGGCCCATCGCCGTGCCTCGCGCATTGGACCGGTCGAGCGCGCGAAAGTCATCGCGGAGCCGCGCGCAGGCGTGTGATTTTGCGCGCGAACGCCGCTCTCGTACGAGCAGGGCCCGTCGTCGGGAGCTCCGCAGGCGGGCGCGGCGAAACAGGGCCCTCGGTCTTTGGTGTAGCGTGCGTGGACCATGTCGACCCCCGCACTCACCGAGGTCTTGCCCGGGATCTGGTCCGCCGAGAAGGACGTCGGCGGCGGCTGGCACAACGCGATGTACGTGGTGCGCCTGCGTTCGGGAGGGCTGCTCGTGCACAGCCCGACGCGCATGGGCGACGCGCTGCTCGATCGGATCGAGGCGCTCGGACCCGTGGAGGTCCTCTTCGCACCGAACCATTTCCACCACCTGGGTCTGCCTCGCTACCGCGCGCGTTTCCCCGAGGCGATCGTGGTGGCGAGCGAGGGGGCGCGCCCTCGTCTGCTCGCGAAGGGGCACGCGCCGGTGGCCGAGCTCGCGGAGGCAGAGGCGCTCCTTCCGGAGGGCGCCCATTGGTTGCGTTGCGAGGGTCTGAAGAACGGCGAGGTGTTCCTCTCGCTCGACGCAGGAGGGACCCGCACGTGGATCGTGTGCGACGCGTTCTTCCACGAGACGCGCCCCACGCGTGGCTTGCGCACGCTCCTGTTCCGGGGGCTCGGCGTGGCGCCCGGGCTACGCATCGGCCGCACCTTCGGATGGGTCGGCCTGCGCGATCGGCGCGCCTACCGCGCGTGGCTCGAGCAGGCGCTCGAGCGCGAGCGCCCCGCGCGCATCCTCGTCTCGCATGGCACGCCGATCGACGTGGGAGACGGCGAGGCGCTGCGCGCGGAGATCGCCCGCATGCTCGGCTGAGCTCTGCCGCTCGACCAGCATCCCGAAGCGCAGCGCGGTTTCGTCCGACGAGACACAGGAGCCTCGAGCGGCGCGCGCCGACCGGGTCGCGCTCGCCGCTAGCGCTCGATGCCGGCCCAGGCCCCCGCACAGGCGAGCCCGAAGGCGATCGGCGCGAAGGCCAAGCCGAAGGCGACGGCGACGGGCGCGGCGACGCCGAGCAGCACGACGACCACCACGATCGCGATCGTCGCGCCGAGCGCGGGCTCGAGCACACCGCGCGCCGCGGAGGCGCGCGCGACCAAGAAGCCCGCGACCGGGAAAGCCGCCAGCGTGGCGAGACCGAGCAGGATGAGCGGCGGCAGGCTGCGCTCGAAGGCGTCGGCCTCGTCGACGGCGGCGAAATCGATACCGAGCTCCCTGCCGGCGAGCAGGCTCGCGCCGAGCGAGGTGGTGAGCACGCCGACGGTGACGAGCGCGCCGAGCAGGATCCAGCGCAGCATCATGGGTCGCTCGGGTCTGCGCAGCGCCTCCCGCAGCGCGTCGAGCGAAGGCGGCGCGACGGGGAGGAAGCGCGACAAGAGCGCCGAGCGTGTCTCTTCGCCCATGCGGCTCAGATCGCGCCTGGCGACGAGCGCCACGGCCACGGCGCTGAGCACGAGCGGCGCGGCCGCGACGAGCGCGTTCGGCCCACGTGCCCACAGCAGGTGCGAGAGCAAGGTCGAGAACAGCACCGCGAGGAAGAAGGCACGTGAGAAGGCCGTACCGGCAGGCTTGCGGCGCCGCTCGCGGCCGAGCGCGTAGCCCCAGAGGCTCGAGAGCGCGATCTGACCGAGGCTGGCGAGCGCTCCGCGCGCGAGATCGAGCGGGCCCATGGCCTGGCCCCAGTAGCGGAAGGCGAGCGCCGCGGCGGTGAAGCCCGCGGCGACGCCGATGGAGATGCGCATCGCGTCGTAGGGCCGGCGCATGTGCTTCGAGCGCAGCGGCAAGAGCGCGGCGGCGACCCGCAGCGACTCGTCGAGAGGCCCGAGCACGAAGAGGCCGAAGGCGCTCTGCACGCCGTCGGCCGAGCTCTGGCGTGGAGGCTCGAAGTCGAAGAGCTCGCCGCTGAGCCAGCCGACCGCGTACGAGGACACGAAGGCGAGCACGCCGAGCACGATCGCGAGCACGCCGGGCGGAAAGCTCGTCGCGCCCTTCACCGAGCGGCGCCGGTACGGCGCGAAGACGAGCGGCAGCGCGATCACCGCTCCGTACAGGGCCCAGTCGAGCGCGCTACGCATCGGGAGACGGTGGCAGAAGGGGGAGAGCACCCGGCTCGGGCGCCGCTGGCGAGCCCGGGAGCCCTCGACGGGCTCCGCCCGAGCCCGCCTCGGCCGCACCCGGACCTGCAGGGCTCAGAAGTGCAGCCCCAGGGTGGCGGCGAGGCCGAGCGTGGAGCCGTAGCCCGAGCCCTCGGCGGCGAGCAGCTCGGCGCGCCCGGCGTCCACGTCGCCGCTGGTCTGGAGGTTGGCGATCTCGCTCGGCGAGAGCCCGGGGCGCGTGAGGGCCATGAAGTCGAAGGTGGCCTGGCCGCCGATCGACACGTACTTGCCGAGGTAGAAGTCGAGCCCGGCGCCTGCACGCGCGTAGAGGCCGTCGATCGAGAGCGCGCGCCCGGCGGTGCTGTCGAGGTTTCCGAGCGCCGCGTAGCCGACGCCGAGATCGAAGCGTGGCTCGACCGGCCCGAGCGGGATGCGCAGCCCGATCTCGCCGCCGACGCGGCCGAGCTGCCACTGATCGAAGAGACCGAGGCGGGCGCGTGCGCCGAGCGTGAGAAAGATGAGCCGCGCGCCGAGGCCCGCCGAGATGAAGCCGCCGTTGGCGCTCGTGTCGACGAAGCCGGCCGTGAGGGCCTGCTCGTCCACGTCGAAGGTGCGCAGGCCGACGTGCTCGTAGCCGCCCTGCGCCTCGATCCAGAACCAGCTCAGACCGCGCCCGCTGTCCTCGTCGCGTGAGCGCTCGAGCTCGTCTTCGAGCTCACGGTCCTCGGGCGCGGGCCCCGTGTTCTCGAGCGGCGGTGGTGGCGCGAGGCCTCCCGCCGAGAGACTGGGATCGTAGCCCGTGGAGGGAGGGGTGCCAGCGCCGCTCGGCTGCGCGCCGTAGGGCTGCGGCTGCGCGCCGTAGGGCTGCGGCTGCGCGCCGGAGGGCTGCGGCTGCGCGCCCGGCTGGCTCCAGGGCACCGGCGGCGCTTGCGCGGAGGCGGCGGTCGCCCAGCACGCCACCACGGCGAGGCTCGACGACGCGGTCGCGCGTCGCGCGGAGTGCGAGCGGCGTCGCGCATGCCTGGCGCACGAAGCCTCGAAGGAGCCCGTCTTCATGTCGAGAGCCTAGCAGATCGCTATGGGCAAGGGCCCGGCACGCCCGAGCCGAGCTCGAGCTCGAAGCGTACGCGCCGCCCGGACTCGAGCACGAAGGCCGCGTGACCTCGGCTCCCCGCGTAGTGGCTCTCCAGGCGGTAGTCCCCGCCCGGGGTCGCCTCGACCTCGACCTGGTCGATGCTCGCGCGGATGCGCAGCTCGAAGCGACCCGGCCCGGCACGCTCGCTACCGGGCGGCGCCAGCGGCATGCGCAGCGCGCGCAGGCTGCGACGGATCGACTCCCCGAGCGGCTCTGGCGGCGTCGCGGGTGTGAAGCAGAGACGCTCGAGCGGCGCGATGCGCCCTTCGTCGTCGAGCTCGACCGAGAGCCGCAGCTCGCCCGCCGGCCCCTGCTCGAGCTCGCGCCACGCGACGACCGGAGCCGCGTAGGCGGCGAGCTCCTTGGTGAAACGCGCCGGGGCGCTGGGCGCGCGAGGGCGCTCGAAGCCACCGCCGTCGCCCGGGCCCTCGGGGCCGTCGCCGGTGCCCGTGCCCGGCGTCGCAGCGCTCGCAGCCTCGCCGGGAGGGCTCGCGCTCGGGCTCGCACTGACCGCCGAGCTCGCGGGCGTCGCTCGCGAGGCTCGGGCCGGGCGCGTCGAGGGCAGCGAGGGAGGCGGCTCGGGGACTCGCTCAGCTGCCTCGGGCTCGGTGGGCGCCGGCTGCACCGGTGGAGGCGCAGGCGCCGCGGTTTGCGGAGGGGCCGGCGCGGCGGGCGGCTCGGCTGGCTCGCTGGGCTGCGTGGGCTCCGCGGCGGGAGCGGTTCCTTGCGCGCGCTGATCGGCGCCGGGCTGCGCCGCGTCGGCGACCGGCTCGCTGTCGAGCTCGACCAGCCCGGCGAGCTCGGCCTCGGGCGTCGGCGGGGCCGCGAGTGCGCTCGGTTCGCTGGGCGCTCCGCCCGGCCGCCGAGGCTCGAGCAGGCTGGCCCCGCCCGCGAGCGCGTGCAGCGCGAGCGAGACCACCACGCACAGCAAGGCCGGCAGGTATCGCTCCTTGCGCCCGCCGAGCTGGGTTAGGAGGTCGACCATCGTGCACGCTGAGCCGCCCAAGCCGAGCCCGGCTCCCTTCGCAGAATGGTCGATCGCCATGGGCACGTCCACCAGACAGCGAGCGCGCGCCGAAGTTCTGCTCGGCCTGAAGGAACGATGATTTCGCTCGGGATTTCCACATCGACCGAACGCGGGAGCGTCGCGCTCGTAGGCGATGGGCGCGTGCTCGCGAGCGAGGATTGGCTGCACCTCGAGGGGCACGCGGAGCGGCTCTTCGCCGCGCTCGACCGCGTCTTCCTCGAGGCCCGGGTCTCGCGCGGCGAGCTCGGGATCGTCGGCTGCGACATCGGCCCGGGTTCCTTCACCGGGGTTCGCGTCGGTGTGGCCTCGGCGCAGGGCATCGCGCTCGGGCTCGGCCTGCGCATGGTGCCGGTGCTCTCCTTCGAGGCGATGGCCCAGGCGGCGAGGCGGATCGAGCAGGGCGGCGCGCGCGCCTTCGAGGCCTACGTCGTGGCCCTCGACGCCAAGAAGGACGAGGCCTACCTCGCCGAGCTCCGAGAGGGCGAGCGCGTCGCCGAGCTCTTGCACCTGCCGCGCGCCGAGGCCGCCGCATGGCTCGAGGCCGCGCGTCTCCGCGGCCTCGCGCTCGTGGGCGCCTTCGCGGCCGAGCTCGGCGAGGGTGTGCTGCGCTCGGAGCGCTCGGATCTGCCGCACGCCATCGCCGTCGCCGAGCTCGCCCTCGAGCGGGCCGCACGCGCGGTCGAGGTCTGCGAGATCGCGCCCGAGTACGTGCGCGCCCCGGACGCGAAGCCTCAGAGTGGTGGCAGCCCCGCCGCCTCGGCGCAGAGCTCGACGTAGCGCCTGCCGGTCGACGCGAGGTCGTAGGGCGCGAGGCGCTTGGCGATCGCGTCGCGGTCCCAGCGTGTGTCGAGCACCTTCGCGAGCGCGTCCGTGAGCGCTGGCACGTCGCCCGGCTCGAAGAGCTCGCCCGCTCCGCCGAGCGCGACGATGTCGGGCATGCCACCGACGGTCGACGCGACGACCGGGCAGCCGCAGGCCAGGGCCTCCATGAGCGCGTCCGGCCAGCCCTCGCTGAGGCTGGGCAAGGTCGCGACGTCGGCGGCCGCGTAGTAGATCTTCATGCGCAGCTCGTCTTGCCAGCCGGCGAAGCTCACCCGCTCGCCGACCCCGAGCTTCGCCGCGAGCTCACGCAGCGCGCCCTCCTCGCTGCCCGAGCCCACGAGTACGGCGCGGTGTCGTCCAGGCGAGCGCTGCTCGAGCCGGGCGAGCGCCTCGACGAGGAAGTGCACGCCCTTCTCCGGGCTGAGGCGCGCGGGCGCGACGATGACGCGCTCCTTCGCGTCGATGCCGAGCTCGCGCCGCGCCTCGGCGCGATCGACCGGGTGGAACTTCTCCGGATCGACGCCCGTCGGTACGAAGTGCACCTTGTGCTGCGGTGCACCGAGCTCGACGCAGGCGCGCGCGAGCTGCGTGCTCACCGCGATCGTTCCGTCGAGGTGCCGCAGTGCCCAGGCGATCTGCTGGCGCCGCAGCGGCAGCTTCGCGACCTCGTTGATGTCGGAGCCCATGACGCGCACGAGCGTCGGCACGCCGAGCGCGCGCCCGAGCGCCGCCGCCGCCGTGCCGTCGGGGTAGGCCCAGGCCGAGAGCATGGCGTCGGGGCGGAAACGCTCGATCTCACGTCGCAGCGCCGGCAGGAGCGAGAGCCCGTAGAGCGAAGCGTAGAGCGCGCGCGCCGCGCCGGGCACGTGCGCGTGACGCAGGTGCACGATGGGCTCGCCGTCGACGTCGCGCTCGAGCGCGGGCGCGGCGCGCATCCTCGCCCAGGCCGGCACCTTCTCCGAGACGAGCGGCGGATACCAGGGCAGGGGCACCACGACGCGCACCTCGGCGTGGCTGCGCATCTTCCCGACGATGCGGGCGTTGCCTGCGCTGCGCTCGGGCAAGTGGGGGGAGCGGTAGAGCGAAGAGAGGAAGAGGATCTTCACGTGGGGCGAAGGGCGTCGATGCGTGTGGGCGTAGCCCTCGGGGCTGTGATCAGCCGAGGGGAGCGGGCGCGACCGAGGGGCTCACGCGCCAGCCGCGCGGGGTCGAGGCGTCGCTCGTGGCGCGCGACCAGTGCTCGAGCACCAACAGCTGGAACAAGGTCCTCGACCAGTCGGCCGTGCCGGCCTGCTGCTGGTCGAGCATCGTGCTCACGAGCTTGCGGTCGAAGAGCGGCGCCGTCCACGGGCTCGGGCTCTCGAGCACCTCCCGCACGGAGTGACCCCAGGGGCCGCGGAACAGCTCCGGGAGCGGCGTGGGGAAGCCGAGCTTGCGCCGGGTGCGCACCTCCTTCGGGATGCGATCCGCGAGCGCGCGCTTCAGCGCGATCTTCTGGTCGGCTGGGCTGATCCGCTGCCCGACGGCGGTGCGCTCGGCGAGCTCGACGAGGCGGTAGTCCATGAACGGCAGCCGCACCTCGACCGAGGCCGCCATGCTCATGATGTCCGAGCGCGCGAGCGAGTTGTCGACGAGCCAGGCGCGGGAGTCGACCGCCGCCATGCGCGCGATCGGGTGCAGCCCGCGCGTATCGGCGTAGAGGGCGCGCAGCGAGGCGTAAGGGTCGCGACCCTCGAGCGCGCGCCGCACGTCGCCCGAGAGCAGCCTCGGCTTCACGTCGGCGTCGAAGTCGTTGAGGCCTCGGTAGCGCTCCTCGAGCGGCTCGTCGAGCAGCGCGGCATAGCGGCGTACGCGACGCGCGATCGGGTGCGTCGAGGCGCCCGCCCAGGTCGCGGCCGCGCGCGCCGCCAGGCTGGGTACGACGTGCTGCGCGAGCTCGAGCGCGTACATCGTGCGGTAGGGCGTGTAGCCGAGCCAGGTCTCGTCGGCGCCTTCGCCGGAGAGCAGCACCGGCCCGTGCTCGCGCGCGAGGCGACACACGCCGAGCAGCTGTCCGATCATCGGCTCGGCGAGCGGCTCGTCGAGCAGGCTCGCGGCCTCCATCAGGAGTGCGCTGTGCGCCTCGACGTCGAGCCGTAGCTCGTGGTGCTCGGTGCCGAGCGCCTCGGCGACCTTGCGGGCAGGCTCGAACTCCGTCTGCGCGCCGGGCACGTCGACGCCCACGCAGAAGGTCGCGATGCCCTCGAGCCCCTCGTCGCGCACCTCGGCGACCGTGCTGGCGATGGCGGTCGAGTCGACCCCGCCCGAGAGCAACACGCCGACCGGCACGTCGCTCCTGAGCCGGAGCTTCACCGAGTCGTCGAAGAGCTCACGCAGCCTGCGCCGGGTCTCCGCCGGGCCACGCCGCTCGTCCGGCTCGAAGCGGTGTCGCCAGTAACGGTGGCTGCTCGGCTCACGACCCTCCTGGTAGACCCTGAGCTCGCCGGCGGCGAGCTTCCGGATCCCGGAGACCATGCTGCGCGGGTGCACGACGTAGCCGAGCATGAGGTACTCGGAGAGCGCGCCGAGGTGCAGCGAGAGGTCGAGCGTGGGCACGGCGACCAAGGCCTTCATCTCGCTCGCGAACACCACGCCATCGCTCGTGTCCGCGAAGAACAGCGGCTTCACACCCAGACGATCGCGCCCGAGCACGAGCCTCCGACGGGCCGTGTCCCACAGCGCGAAGGCGAACATGCCGTTGAAGTGGCTCACGCAGTCGAGGCCCCACTCGGCGTAGGCCCGCAAGAGGACCTCGGTGTCCGAGCGCGAGTGGAAGACGTGCCCCTTGCCGCAGAGCTCGCGCCGTAGCTCGACGTAGTTGTAGATCTCGCCGTTGAACGTGACGACGAGCTCCGGGCCGGTCGTCGCCATGGGCTGCGCGCCGCCCTCTCGGTCGATGATCGACAGGCGCCGGTGCGCGAGCCCGACCGCGCCGTCGAGGTAGGTCCCCTCGCCGTCGGGGCCGCGATGCGCCAGCCGGCGTGCCATGTCGACGAGCTCGGCCTCGTCGGCTGGCGCGCCGCTCCGGTGGTTGAATCGCCCCGCAATCCCGCACACGATGCCGCGCATCCTACACGCGCAGGCGGGAGCGTCGACCACACAACCCTCCACGCGCCGATCGGGTAGAGTCCCGCCGCCGAGCTCGAGCGCTCGCCGCCCCCCACGAAGACCCGTCCGAACCGCGATGTCCCCGCACCCGAGTGAGCCCCAACAAGCGCCCAGCGAGGCCGAGACCGACGAGCACGGCGGCGCGGCGAGCTCGAGCGCCGATCGACTGCGCTCTCGCTTCGGCCACGCCTTCGAGCCAGGCCAGGTCCTGTTCCGAGAGGGCGACGAGGGCACGCAGGCCTTCCTGCTCGAAGAGGGGCGCGTCCGCCTGATCAAGCGCGTGCGCGGCGTGGAGCGCTCTCTCATGGTGCTCAAGGCCGGTGACCTCTTCGGGGAGTCCGCCCTCCTGCCAGGGGCGCTGCGCTCCTCGACCGCCATCGCGCTCTCGAGCGGCGTCTGTCTCGCGCTCGACCACACCACGCTGCACAGCCTGCTCGAGCGCAACCCGGCCGTGGCGGCGCGCCTGGTGCGCCAGCTCGTCCGACGCCTGCGTGACGCCGAGGACCAGATCGAGATCATGATGCTCTCGGACACGCAGTCCAAGGTCGTGAGCGCGCTGCTCAAGCTCGCGCAGGGGCACGCCGACGCCGGCGACAGCGCCGGGGTCTCCTTCTCGGTCTCGCCGATGGAGCTGTCGACGCGCGTCGGGCTCGACGTCGAGACCGTCAAGCGCGTGGTGCGCGAGCTGCGCGAGGGCCAGTACGTGAAGGTCGTCGACGAGCGGCTCGAGATCCCCGACCTCGACGCTCTGCGCAGGCTCTTCTCCTTGCTCGGCGTGAAGGACGAGATCCGCGGAGAGGCCGACGATCTGCGCTGAGTGGCCGCGTTGACGTGAGAGAGGCCGTAGGTTAGCTCTCGCGCGACGCTCGGCGGCCTGCTCGCGCCCGCAGCCCACCGAGGCGCGGGGCCGCTCACCGGCGAGCGCACGAGATCGATGATGAAGCACGACGGCAACCTCTCGAGCGTCCCAGCGAAGCGCAGCGCGCGCGTGCGAAGCCCGCGCCATGCGGTGCGGGCGGTCGGTCTGCCCTGCCTGCTGGGCGTCGTGCTCGCGACGGCTTGCGTGGGCGCGGCCCCCGACGGCACGGTCGACCCCAAGAGCGTCGCGACCTACGACGTGGCGCGTGACGCCTTCGAGAAGGGCCGCCTGCGTGATGCCCTGTCGAAGGTCGACGAGGCGCTCGAGACCGACCCCGACAACGCCGACGCCGCCTACCTCGGCGCGATCGTGCACCTCGCGTTCTGCGCGAAGGACGCGAGCTCCACCGACTGCCGCTTCGGCGACGCCGAGCGCTACGCGAAGCGGGCCCTCGCGGCCCAGCCCGAGATGCGCGACGCGAAGAACACGCTAGGCGTCATCCTCGTGCACCTCGAGCGCTACGACGACGCGATCGCCGTGCTCAAGCCGCTCACCGGCGACATCCTCTACGCCTCGCCGGAGAAGTCGTGGGGCAACCTCGGCTGGGCCTATCTCGAGAAGGGTGAGACCGACCTCGCCATCGACGCGCTGCTGCGCTCGGTCGGCGCGCAGCCGACCTTCTGCGTGGGCAACTTCCGGCTGGGCCTCGCCTACGAGAAGAAGGGCGACGCCGCCGCCGCCCACGCGGCGTTCACGCGCGCGCTCGAGACCGACCGCCCCGGCTGCAAGGATCTGCAGGAGGCCTGGGAGGCGCGCGGGCGCGCCGCGACGAAGCTCGGCAACCTCGACGGCGCGCGCGGCGACTACGGCGCGTGCCGCGAGCTCAGCGCGAGCTCCGCGTCGGGTAGGCGCTGCGACGCCTCGCTCCGCGGTCTGCCCGCCTCGTCGCCCACGCCGCCGGCGCCCGCGCCGCCGGCGCCCGCGCCGCCGGCGCCTGCGCCGGAGCCTTCGGCAGCACCGACGCCCGCGCCCAAGCCCTGATCCCGGCCGAGCTCGTCGCCGCTGGCCATCGGTGCAGGCGGTGCTAGACCGCCCCGGCACCTGCGCTCGCGCCCACCCGACGCGCGAAACCGGAAGGGTGGATCAGGATTACCCCGGATCGAGCACGATCCTCCCCCTCGTGGAGGAGCGCTACTCGATCGAAAACGCAGGAGAAAGTCAAGGCAGCATCGAAGGGGAGATCCTGATAGCAGATCGACCCGCGCCAGCTGCCTGGCGCCAGAGAACCCATGGAATCGATCGGCCGCTACCTCAAGAGCAACCGCGAAGCCCACGGGATGAGCGTCGAGGAGATCGCGCGCGCCACGCGCATCCCCGTGTCCGCCATCGAGCGCATCGAGGGCGATCACTTCGACGACCTGCCCGGCGAGGTCTTCGTCCGTGGCTTCCTCAAGGCCTACGCTCGCGCCGTGCACGCACCCGCCGACGACGTGCTCGCCCGGTACACCTCGAGCCGCCGCGTCGTCTCGAGCGCGCCCATGCCGCTGAGCGCCCCCGAAGCTCGTCGCTCCTCGAGCCGGCGTGTGGGTGTGGCCATCGCCTTCGTGCTCCTGCTCATCCTGTTCACGGTCGCGATCAGCATCGTGCTGCGACCGCGTGGCCAGAGCCTGCCCCGTGAGCTGAGCGACCTGAGCGGCGCTCTCGAGTCCGACGGCGAGCTCTCCGAGCGCTCCATCTGAGAGGGCGCTCCTGTTCTGAGAGGGCGCTCCTGTTCTGAGAGGGCGCTCCGTCCGAGAGGGCGCTCCGTCCGAGAGGGCGCTCCTCCTGAGAGGGCGCTCGCCTGGGCGCCGTGCGCTCGTGCGCCTGCCGCCGTGGGCGGTGCGGTCGCGAGCCGCGCGGCCTTGCGCTCGTGCCGCTGTGCGCTCGGGCCCGGGGGGCGCTAGGGTCTCCGGGTGGCGCGTCGGTCAGCTCGCTCACGCATCCGCACCGAGGCGCTCATCGTGCGACGTACGCCCATCGGCGAGGCCGACTGGATGCTGCAGCTGTTCACGCCTCGGCTCGGGCTCCTGAGCGCGGCGGCACGCTCTGCGAGGCGCGCGAGCTCGAAGCTCGGTGTGCTCGAGCCGCTGCACGGGCTCGAGGTGGAGCTCGACCTCGCGCCCGGCGACGAGGTCGCGAGGCTGGTCCAGTCGAAGATCCTCCGGCCTCGCCTCGGCATCCTGACCGACGGGCTCAGGCTCGACGAGGCCGCGCGCATCCTGCGCTGGGTGCGCGCCACCGTCGGCGCGGGTGCACCCGAGCCGCGCGGCTTCGCCATCGTGGTCGAGGCGCTCGACAGGCTCGACCTCGGGGGCGAGCCTCGCCCGATCGTGCTGCGCGCCGGGCTCGAGCTGCTCTCCGCGCTCGGCTACGCGCTCGAGCTCGAGCGGTGCACCAGCTGCGGCAGGGCCTGCCCGGAGGGCGTGGCCGTGCTCGTCGATCCGGCGGCGGGCGGGGTCGTGTGCCGAGCCTGCGGGGGAGGGCCGCTGCGCCTCGGCGCGTCGGTGCGCCTCGAGCTCTGCACGATCGCCCGCGGAGGAGAGTCCGGATATCCCGCCGAGGTGCTCGAGTTCGGCGCTCGCCTCGTCGACGAGGCGCTCTCGGCCCACGCAGCCCGCGGCGAACGCCGCGGGCCCATGGGGCAGGGCGGCCGCGACCGCCGGTGAGTCAGCCCGTGCGGCCCAGGTAGCGACGCACGGCGCGCGGGCGCTCGAGGCTGCCCTCGATCTCGAGGTAGGGCCTGCCCGGGGCCTCGCGTGGGAAGGCGAAGCTCCCGGTGTTCGCGTAGCGCGGGCCGGTCGCCTCCTCGTGTGCGTGGCCCATGACGACCAGCTCGGCGTCGCTCGCCTCCGCGATCGCGCTCGCGCCGCGCTCGAGGCGCTCGGCGACCGAGCCACCGTAGCGGTCGTAGCCCAGCGCCCAGGAGGCGCCCATCGCGAGCGCGCCTAGCGAGAGGCTCGCCCGCGCGAGGCGGCCGTGGCCCGTGGCCAGCAGGGCCGCGCCGCCCCCGAGCGCGAGCGTCGCGGCCACGCGATCGAGGTACAGGCGCTGGAAGGTGCCGACGAAGCTGCGGAGCGTGGGCTCGGCGTAGAGCGCGGCGAGCAGCTCGAGCCCCTCGAGATCGAGCTCGTGGCGCTCGGCGTAGTCGCGGAGCTCTTCGGCTCGCGCGGGGCGGCCTCCGTGTTCGTCGAAGAAGGGTCCGCTCTCGGCGAGCGCGCGGAAGGCGGTGTGGAAGAAGCGATAGACGACGTACGGCCCGCGCCGGCCGTACCAAGCGAAGGCCGAGAGAAACAGCCAGAGCGGGGTCTTGTCGTTGTTGTTGAGGTAGCGGTGCGCGCCGGTAGGCGCGACGAACTCCTCGACGAAGCGCACGCCGAGGCTGCGGGCCTCGGTCGCCAGAGGGTGAGGCATCGCGTTGTCGGGGTCGTGCAGGTGGCCGTGCTCGACGTGCAGCCCGCCCTCACGGATGAACCACGGGGTGGTGCGCAGCCTCGCGCGCGCCTCGGCGCCGAGCCCGAGCAGCTCGGCGAGCCGCGCGTGATGCTGCGCGTCGCCGAGCGCGGCGTCGTGGTTGCCCGCGGTGATCCACAGCTCACCGCCCTGGTCGAGGTGGCGAGCGAGCGCGCGCGTCACGCGGGGCATGCTCTCGCAGGCCTCGCGCAGTGCATGGTCGCGCGCGGCGCCGGGGTGATCGGCCGAGAGGTCGAAGACGTCGCCCGCCGCGACGATGCGGCTGCCCGGGTGCGCCGAGAGCAGGCGCTCGAGGTCGCCGACGAGCGAGGCCGGGCTCTCGCGGACGAGGTGCAGATCACCGAGGACGAGGGTGCGCAAGCGGGTGCCAACAAGGACCACGCACGGGCCGCACGCGCAAGCCCCTCGCACGAGTCCGGCCGCTTGCTACGCTCGACGACCCCGTGCGCACCCAGCCCTCCACCGCGGTCGTCCTCTCCTTCCACGGCACCGTCGAGGATCTCGACGACATGCCAGCCTTCCTCGCCACGATCCGCCGCGGGCGCCCGGCGCCGCCGGAGATGGTCGCCGAGGTGCGCCACCGCTACGAGCAGATCGGCGGCTCACCCTACGTGCGCGAGACGCGCGCCCAAGCCGAGGCGCTCTCGGCGCGCCTCGGGCTGCCTGTCCGCATCGCGGGGCGCATGTGGGGGCCCTACGCGCGCGAGGTCGTGCCGGCGCTGTACACCGAGGGCGTGCGGCGCATCGTGAGCCTGCCGCTCGCGCCGCAGTCGGTCGACCTCTACCACGCCGACCTGCGCACCGCGGCCGAGGGCCTCGACGGGCTCGAGCTCCGCTTCGTGCCCGCCTGGGGCGACGAGCCAGCCTTGCTCGACGCCCAGCTCGAGACGGTGCTCGAGGGGCTCGCGAGGCTCGCCGCGAGCGCCGGCGAGGCCCCGCCCGCCGAGAACGCCATCGTGCTCTCCGCGCACAGCCTGCCGCTCCGCGTCTTGCGCGCCGGCGATCGCTACGAGCTCGAGTTCCGCGCGATGGCCGAGAAGCTCCAGGCTCGCCTCGAGGCGCTCGGGCACCCGGTGCGCGTCGCCTTCCAGAGCCAGGGCATGACGGGCGACGAGTGGCTCGGGCCGGATCTCCCGGCGACCTTCGGCGCGCTGGTCTCCGAGGGCCTCCGGCGCGTGGTCGTCGCGCCCATCGGCTTCGTCGCCGAGCACGTCGAGACGCTCTACGACCTCGACGTCGAGGCGCCGAAGCTCGCGCGCGAGGCGGGCATCGAGGCCTACGGCAGGGCCCCCACGGTCTCCGCGCGGCCTCGCTTCATCGACGCGCTCGAGGCCTTGGTGCGGCGCTCGCTCGGCGACGCAGCAGCCTGAGCTTCGGGCCGCATCGGGCGCTATGCTGCGCGCGATGCTCTCCCGCTCGCGCGTCCGAGGTCTGCCTCTCGCCCTGCTGATCGCGGTCTCCGTCGTCGCGGGGCACGCCTCGACCGCCGAGGCGCAGCGCCGCGGAGCCGCCGAGGCCACCGCTCAGCCGGGCGCACCCCAGCCGTCCGCGGTCGCCGAGCCGAGCCCGGCCTGGCTCGCCGCGAAGAAGCTCGTCGATCGCGCCGAGTACGCCGAGGCGCTCACCGAGATCGCCAAGCTCGCCTCCGGCCCGGAGGCGAAGGCCGCCGCGCTCTTGCGCGCGGAGGTCGAGCTGCGCACGGGCCGCTACGAAGACGCCGAGAAGAGCGCCGCGAGCGCCGCCAGCGAGGCGCGCTTGGCCGGCCGCGCGCACGCGCTGATGGGCGAAGCGCTCGCTTCGCGCGGAAAGCTCGACGAGGCCATCGCCGCCCTGCGCCGCGTGGAGAGCGAGCCCGAGGCGAGGCGCGCGAGGCTCCTGCTCGGCGAGTACCTCATCCTCTCGGGCAAACGAGGCGAAGCGCGCGCGCCGCTGATGACGCTCATCGCCGACTACAACGCCGACACGATCACCTCGAGCGACGCCGAGGGGCTCAGCATGGTCGGGCGCGCCGCGCACCTGCTCCGCAGTGCGCGCGACGCGAACGACGCCTACAACGACGCGGAGAAGGCGGGCGCGAAGGAGCGCGTGGAGACGCTGCTCTGGCGCGCGGAGCTCTTCCTCGACAAGTACGATCCGGGCCACGCGGGGCAGGTCGTCGCAGAGGCCGAGAAGCTCGCGCCGAAGGACCCTCGCGTGCGCATCGCGAAGGCGCGCGTCTTGCTCGAGACCGCGATGGACTTCGAGGCCGCCGAGAGCGAGCTGCGCCGAGCGCTCGAGGTGAACCCCAAGCTCGCCGAGGCCTACTTCGTGCGTGCGGGGCTCGAGCTCCGGGATCTCGAGATCGAGGCCGCCGACCGCGCGGCCGACGAGGGGCTCGAGATCAACCCTCGGGATCTCGATCTCCTGGCGATGAAGGCTGCGATCCGCTTCCTCGCCGACGACCCCAAGGGCTTCGAGCGCTACGAGCGCGAGGTCTTCGCGCTGAACCCCGACCACTCGGCCTTCTACCAAGTGGTCGTCGAGTACGCCGAGTGGGAGCACCGCTACGACGACATCATCGCCTTCATGAAGAAGGCCGTCGCGATCGACCCGGCCGACGCGAAGGCGCACGCGCAGCTCGGCTTGAACCTCATCCGCGCGGGCAAGGAAGACGAGGGGCTCGTCGCGCTGAAGAAGGCCTGGGACAAGGATCGCTTCAACGTGCGCGTCTTCAACACGCTCAACCTCTACGAGCGCAGCATCGCCAACGACTACCTGAGCGTCGAGGGCACGACCTTCCGCATCCGCTACGACAAGAAGGAGCGGCGCATCCTCGAGCGCTACGTGCCGCAGATGCTCGACGAGGCCTGGACGAGCATGACCAAGCGCTACGGCTTCGTGCCCGAGCGCCCGGTGTTCGTCGAGCTCTACGCCGACAGCGAGCACTTCAGCGTGCGCACGAGCGGCCTGCCCAACGTCGGCATCCAGGGCGTGTGCTTCGGCCAGACGCTCGCGATGCTGAGCCCCGCGGCGGCGCCCTTCAACTGGGGCAACGTGCTCTGGCACGAGCTCGGGCACGTCTTCGCGATCCAGCTGTCGAAGAACCACGTGCCTCGTTGGTACACCGAGGGTCTCAGCGAGTACGAGACGATCATCCGCCGCAAGGAGTGGCAGCGCGAAGAGGACCCGGCCCTCTACGCGGCGCTGCGCCGAGGTCGCATCCCCGCGGTGGCCTCCTTCAACCGCGCCTTCACGCACGTCGACAGCGTGGAGGAGGTCACCATGGCCTACTACGCCGCGAGCCAGATCGTCGTCTTCATGGTGGAGCGCTACGGCTGGGACAAGACGATCGCGATGATGCCTCGCTGGGCGAAGGGCGAGCGCACGCCCGAGATCGTGAAGGGGACGCTCGGCGTGAGCGCCGAGGAGCTCGACACGGCCTTCCGCGCCTGGCTCGAGGAGCGGCTCGCGCGCTACCGCACCCAATACGTGCCCGACCTGCACGCGCCCCCGCTCGAAGACGCCGTCGACGCGGCGAAGAAGGCGCCGACCGATCCCACGAAGCAGGTCGAGCTCGCGGTCGCACGCCTGCGCTCGGGCGACGAGAAGGCGGGGCGCGCCGCGCTCGCGGAGGCGCTCAGGCTCGACCCGAAGCAGCGTGACGCGCTCTACGTCTCGCTCGAGCTCGCCCTCGAGGCCGAGGATCTACCCGAGGCCGAGCGCCTCTCGAAGGCGCTCGAGGGTGCCGGCGGCGACGGCTACGCGGCGCGCATGATCGCCGCGCGGCTCGCCGAGGAGCGCGAAGACGACGAGTCCCTCCGTGCGCACCTCGAGGCGGCGGCGCGCTTCGATCCGTCGCAGGCCGAGCCGGTGGGCAGGCTGGTCGCGCGCGCGCGCCGGCTGCGCGACGGCGCGGGTGAGCTCGAGGCCCTGCGGCGCTACGTGGCGCTCGAGCAGCACGATCGCGCGGCCTGGAAGCGCCTGCTCGAGGGGCTCGTCGCGCGTGGGCTCTGGGAGGAGGCCGTGCTCGTGGGCGAGGGCGCGATCTACGTCGACGTGGCGAACCCCGAGGTGCACCGCCTCTACGCGCGCGCGCTCGCGCGCTCGGGCAGGCACCTCACGGCGATCTTCGAGTACAACAGCGCGATCCTCGCGGGCGCGCCGCCGGCGATGGCCGAGGAGATCTACCGGGAGCTCGGCAAGGCCTACCAGAAGCTCGGCCAGCCCAAGCTCGTCGAGCAGGCGAAGGTCTACGAGAAGCGCGCCCAGGCGCGTGCGGCCTCGGCGCCGCCCGGACGCTGATCCTCAGCCCTCGGCGTCGAGCTCGTCGCCCTTGTCGCCGCGCAGCCCGAGCGCGCGGCACTTCTTGTAGAAGTGGCTGCGTTCGAGTCCGAGCGCGCGCGCGGTGGGGGCCATCTGCCCGCCGTGGTGCGCGAGCGCCTGCTCCACGATGAGGCGCTCGGCCTCCTCCGAGAGCAGCTTGAACGGCACGCTGGGCCGGTACAGCGCACCCTTCGGCGCCGCGCCGCCGCCGAGGCAGGTCCGCACGTCGGGCTCGTCGATCGTCTCGTCCGGGCTGAGGATCACCAGCCGCTCGAGCACGTTGCGCAGCTCCCGCACGTTGCCCGGCCAGGCGTGCGCGCCGAGGGCCTCGAGCGCACTCGGCGACAGGCGCATGCCAGGGCGGTCGTTCGCCGCCGAGAGCAGGGAGAGGAAGTGCTGGGCGAGCTCCGGCACGTCTTCACGGCGGGCCCGCAGCGGCGGGATCTCGAGCGGCACGACGTTGAGCCGGTCGTAGAGGTCGGCGCGGAACTCCTTGTCGAGCAGGGCCTCGAGATCGCGGTTCGTCGCGGCCACGACCCTCACGTCGACCTTGAGCACCTCGTGGCCACCGACGCGTTCGATCTCCTTCTCCTGCAGGACGCGCAAGAGCTTCGCCTGCATCGGCAGGGGCATGTCGCCGATCTCGTCGAGGAAGAGCGTGCCGCCGCTCGCGCGCTCGAACTTGCCGCGCCGCTGCTTGGTCGCGCCCGTGAAGGCGCCTGCCTCATGACCGAAGAGCTCGCTCTCGAAGAGCTCGCTCGGGATCGCGGCGCAGTTCATCTTCTCGAGCGGGCCCTTCACGCGCTTGGAGCCGAGGTGGATCGCCCGCGCGACCAGCTCCTTTCCGGTGCCACGCTCGCCGCGGATGAGCACCGTCGCCTGCGCCTTGGCGGCGCGCTCGATCTGCTCCCGCAAGAGCTGCATGCTCCGACTCGAGCCGACCAGCTCGCCCGAGCGACCGGCCTGCTTGCCCAGGTCGCGCGCCTCGGCCTCGACACGCGCGAGGCGCAGGGCGTTGTCGAGCACGAGCAGCAGGCGATCGGTCGAGAGCGGCTTCTCGAGGAAGTCGAAGGCCCCGAGGCGCGTGGCGCGCACCGCGGCGTCGACCGTCGCGTGGCCGCTCATCATGACGACGGGGATCTCGAGGCCGCCGGCGCGCAGCTTCTCGAGCAACGCCACGCCGCTGCCGTCGGGCAAGGCTACGTCGAAGAGCGCGATATCATAGCTGTTCTTGGCGAACTTCTCGCTCGCGACGCCGACGCCCCCGGCCACGTCGACGGTGTAGCCTTCGAGCACGAGGGCCTTCTGCAGGGTGGTGAGGATCGAGCGCTCGTCGTCGAGCACGAGCACGTGGGCGCGGGCCATGTGCGAGAGCTTACACGCGCCGGGCGGCTCGGCACCGGGGAGCTCCTGCCGAGCGGCCGCCTCGCGCCGAGGAGCGCCGCCCCACTGAGCGCCTGTGCTCCGGGAGCGTTTCTCTGGAACCTCGGCGAGCTGTGATAGCGTGGTCGAGCATGGTTCCGGACCGCCCACCGACGGCCGAAGGGGATCTGGCCTTCGCTCCGCTGCCGCACCTCATGGTGTACGCCCTCGATCACCGGATCTCGGGTGAGTTGCACCTCGAGCCGGCCGAGGGCGTGGTGCACGTGCTCCGCTTCGACCAGGGCGTGCCCTCGAAGCTGCGCTTCGGCGAGCCCTACGCGCGACTCGGCGATCTGCTCGTGGAAGCGGAGGTCACGACGCGGGAGGTGGTCGAGGGGGCAGCGAGCATGGGTGGGCTGCTCGGCGACCTCTTGGTCCTCACAGGCTCGGTCGAGTCGAAGGTGCTCGAAGAGACGCTCGAGCGGCAGCTGCGCCTGCGGCTGATGAAGCTCTACGAGATGCCTGCGAGCACGAAGTACCGCTACTACGACGGCGCCAAGGAGCTCGACGGCTGGGGGGCCGAGCCGATCGTGCTCGAGCCGCTCGCGCTGCTCTGGGCGGGCGTCGAAGCCCACGGCGACGCCTCCGCGCTGCTCGAGCCGACGCTCGAGCGGGTGCGAGAGCTCACCCTCACGCTCCACCCGAAGGCGCCGCTCGAGCGCGTGGTCCTGTCGGAGCTCGCGAAGTCGATCGTCGAGCTGCTCCAGCTCGAGCCGATGACGCTCACGCAGATCCTCGAAGCCGAGCTCGGCCCCGAGCCCGAGGTGCGCAGGCTCGTGTACGCCTTCGTGCTCTGCCGCTTCTTCGACCTCGGCCACGGCAGCCTCCCGCTCGGGGTGCGCGCGCGGCCGCAGCAGCTCGCCAAGGTCCGCCTCAAGACCGTGCGCGTGCCCGAGGTGCAGGCCTCGCTGCGCCCGGCGAGCCTGCGCTCGAAGGGGGTCATCCCGCGCGACGACGAGTCGGTGCCGCCGCCTGCCGTCGGTGAAGAGGCGCCGGCGATCGAGGTCGGCGAGCTCGACGAGGAGCTCGAGGACATCGAGGTGCTCGAGGGCGTCGAGACGGAGCAGGTCGGACTGCTCGCGAAGCTCCCGCCGCCTCCTCCGGTCGCGGGCGCTGGCGACGAGGCTCTCGGGGTGGCGGCTCGGACCGCCGACGCGGCTTCGGGTGCGGCGGCTCGGACCGCCGACGCCCCTCCCGCCGAAGAGCAGGCGCCGGAGTCCGGCATGACCGCGCGCAGCGGCGGAGCGGCCGTCGAGGTCGAGGAGGCGGGCGAAGACTCCAGTCGTCGCATCGTGTCCGAGGCCGTGCGCGGGCTCGCGCTCGAGGCGCTGCTCGCGCTCACGCTCGAGCGCCTCGACGAGAAGGACGCCGAGGGGGCCGCCGAGGTCTACGACGTGGCGAAGCTCAGGCTCGAAGAGGGCGGCAAACTCGAGCCGAGCTCGCTGCGCAAGCTCCACGCGGCCGGCGCCTGGGCTCGCATGCTCCTCCCCGGCTCGAACCTCAAGGCGCTGAGCCTCGAGCTCGACGAGCTCATCCGAGAGGCCGACGACATGGCGCTCCCGCGCTGGGTCCGCTCGCAGATCCGACGCAAGCTCGGCGACGGCGCGGGCGCCTCGAGCGATCTGAAGCGTGTGCTCGAGCTCGAGCCCGGGCACGCCGCGGCGAGCAAGGAGCTCGCTACGCTGAAGTCGGTCCCGCCGCCGAAGCGCGAGCAGCCAGGCCTCTTGCGCAAGCTCTTCGGGCGCTGAACCGTTCGCACGCTCGTCGAGTCGGTACCCACCCGACGTCGATGTCGACCCCGAAGCTGCCCAAAGAGCTGACCCTGCCCTCCGGGCGCCGCGTGCGCCTCGACGCGGGCGTCGCCAGGCGAGAGGCCACGCGGGTGCGGGGCCTGGGCGAGCTCGGCGCGGCGCTCGAGCTGCTCGCCACCGAGGGCCTCGTCGAGTGCGCCGGCCGAGGCCTGGGCCTCGACGAGCTCGAGCTCCGGGACTTCCACGTGCTGCGCGCGGTGCTGGCCCGCTCTGCGCTGCTGCCCGAGCACGAACAGGAGCTGCGCTGCGACAACTGCGGGGCGCCGAACCGCCTGCGGCCCTCCTCGGCGCTCGAGCTCGGCCCCTTCGTGCACGGCGAGCTCGACGACCCCGAGCTCGACGCGCCCTTCGATCACGCGCGGACACACCCCATTCCACCCGTCTTCACCCCGAGCGGGCTCGCGCGCTCGGTGCGCCTCGCGCCGCGCTCGGCCAGTGCGCTCAGCGCGCTCCTCCGCTCGGGGGAGTCACCCGTCGCGCTCGGCCCGACCGTGATCGCCGCGCTCGGCATCGTGCAGCTCGGCCGGGAGCGCCGCGCCGAGCGCATCGCAGGGAGCCTCGCGCGCGCGGGCGACGAGGTCTGGACGGCGCTCGGCGAGCTCTACGACCGAGCGCACTACGTCGCTCGACTCGACGTCGTCGCGCGCTGCGAGCGCTGCGGGGCGAGGCTCGATCTGCGGGCGCCAGGCGGACACGAGCTCGACCTCGTAGCGCCCAGCGAGGCGCCCGCGTCGGGAGAACCGGCCCCCGCGCCCATGAGGCTCGAGGACTTCGAGCGGCGAGCGGCGCTGCACGCGGCGCAGAGCTTCCGGCGGCTCGGCATGGCGCCCATCGCGGTCGTGGTCGACGCAGGTGTCCCGCTCTGCGACGACGGCGGTGAGCCTCTGCTCGGCTGCTACACGCCTCAGGCGAGCGACGCCTCCGGCGCGTTCGAGCAGCCCGCGGAGATCCGGCTCTTCTACCGGAGCTTCTGCGCCGAGGCTCGCCTCGATCCGAGCTTCGATCTCGACGCCGAGATCCGCGAGACGATCGAGCACGAGCTCGAGCACCACGACAACCAGCTGCGAGGGGAGGATCCGCTCGACGACGAGGAGCGCGACGAGATCGCGCGCGAGCTGCTGCGCAGGGTGGGGCGCAGAGAGCTCGTGCTGCGAGGGCTCGGTGGTCTGGCCGCGGACCTGTGGGGCTTCCTGCGGGTGACCTGGCCCATCCTGCTCCTCGTCGCCGCGCTCGCGCTCTACCCGACGTGCAGAGGCCCGCGCTGAGCTCGACGAGGTCGCTGGTTTGGTCCAACTGTCGAGGACGTGTCATGATTCTCGGGTGAGCGACGCCTCGGACAGGCAGCGAACGACCCCGAGGGCGCCCGTGGCCTCGAGGTCGCGTGAACCACGCGAGCGCGCCCCCCGCGTGAGCGCCAACCGCCGCGGCAGCCCCGAGGCCGTCGAGAAACGCCGCGCCGCGCGCCACTTCAACGAGGTCGTGCTCGGTCCGAGCGCGCCGCGGCTCGATGGCCGGACCGAGAAGAAGCGTCAGCGTTTGCTCGAGGAGCTCGCGTCCGGGCAGCTGCGCTCGAGCGGTCGCAGCCTCAAGCCCATCGACGTGCTCTTGCGCGTGCACGGTCTGCTCGAGCTCGGCGAGACGATCGCCACCCTTCGCCGCAGCTGCCGGCTCCCCAAGCCGCTACCGCCCACCGCGGCGCTGATCGACAGCGTGCGTCGGCTGCACGAGGCTTATGCCTTCCCGATCGAGGCCTACGCCTTCGTCGGCATCGACGAGGCCCTGCTGCGAGAGGCGGGGCTGCTCGATCCGAAGCCCGGCCCGGCGAGCGTGCGTGGTCGCTCGGCCAAGTCGAACGCGGCCTGAGGCCCGGGCTCCCGCGCGAAGGCCGGCTTGACCCTCGGCGACGAGCTGCCTACACGCTCATCACATGATGCGGCACAGCGCTGGCCCCTCGCGCGCGAGGTTCGTCCCCGGCCGAGGCGTGTCGCTCACGCTCGGAGCGCTGGTCGTCGCCGCGCTCACGGCGCCGCTCGCGGTCCTGCCGCTCGGTGTCGCAGAGGCGCAGGCACCGACCGACGCAGCCGCGGATCCCGCGGCGGACCGCGTGGTCGTGCGCGTGGGCGACGCGACGCTCACCGTGCGTGAGGTCGACGCGCGCATCGCGCGCACCCCGAACGCGCTGCTCCGGGGCTACGGCGACGATCCCGCGTCGATCCGGCGTGGCTTCGTCGAGCGCGTGCTCGTGCCCGAGCTCTTGTCCGCCGCGGAAGCGAAGCAGCGCGGCATCGACAAGCGAGCCGACGTCGCCGACCGCCTGCGCGCCGCGCTGCGCGTGGCGCTGCTCGAGGACGTGCGTGGCGGGCTCGGGCTGGAGAAGGGCATCCCCGAGGCGGAGGTGAAGGCCTACTACCAGGCCAACATCGACCGTTTCCTGTCGCCGGAGCGCGTCTCCCTCTGGAGGATCCTCGCCGACACCGAGCTCGACGCGAAGGCGATCCTGAGCGAGCTCGGGCCCACGCCGGACCCCAAGCGCTGGTCGGATCTCGCGCGCGAGCGCTCCGTCGACAAGTCTACGCACCTGCGCGGTGGCAACCTCGGCTTCATCCAGCCCGATGGCACGACGACCCAGGCCGGGGTGCGGGTCGATCCCGCGCTGCTCGCGGCCGCCAAGACGGTCGACGACGGCGCGCTCGTGCCCGAGCCCGTGCGCGAGGGCGGGCGCTGGGCGGTCGTGTGGAAGCGCCAGACGATGCGCGCGGTGGAGCGGCCGCTCGAGCTCGAGGAGCGGGCCATCCGCGGTGAGCTCACCGACGCGAAGATCCGCGAGGCGCTCACGGCCCTGGTCGAGAAGCTGCGCAAGGAGCTCGTCACCGAGAAGCACCCCGAGCTCGTCGACGCGCTCGCCATCACCACCGACGGCCAGATCGAGCGCGCGAGGCGTCCAGGCGTGCTGCCTCGCGCGAAGCGCCCGGCGCGCCCCGGCGTCACCGACTCTCCCTCCGGTCTGCGCTGAGCTGCGTGGCGGGCCGGCTGCGCCCTGCTGGCTGGCTGGCTGGCTGGCTGGCTGGCGGCGTGGGCTGCCCGGGCCGGCTGCGCCCTGCTCGCCCGCGGCGTCGGCTGGCTGGGTGCAAGCGCCCCGCTCAGTGGAGCGTCTCGTCGCCGCGCCTCAGCGGACGCTTCGTCTCGAGCACGTCGGCGCGACCTCCGAAGCGCAGGCCGAGCCCGAGGGCGATGACGGAGAGCGCGAGCGTCGCCCAGAGCCCGAGCCCCCAGTCGAAGCGCCGAGGTTCGAGCGCCGTGCTCGTCGGGACGAACGCGAGCCGGAGCACCACCGTGAGCAGGGCGAGCGCCGACAGCATGGCGACCGCGAGGCGCGCGCCCCGCATCTTGTGCACCGAGCGACGGGTGTAGACGAGCGGGATCATGACGAGCCAAGCGATGAGCGGCGCCCACATCCAGCCGAGGCGGAGCGAGGCGAGCTGGGGCCCGCTGAGGCTGCGCAGCTCGGGCGCAGTCTCGTGTACCCAGGGCAAGAAGAACGCGCCGATGCCGAGGCAGGCGACGACGAGCAGCGCCCCTCGGCCGCGCCCGAGGTAGCTCACCGGCAGGCGCTCTTCGTCGGGGTGGACCGCCTCCTCAGGCTCGGGATCGGCGTGCGCCGAGGGAGGCAGGTCTTCGAGCCGCTCCAGGGCGAGCCCGCAGGACGGGCAGCGCTTCGCTTCGCCGCGCCGGAACATCTCGCGACAGAAGGGGCAGGCGACCAGGCCGCTCATGCGCGCGAGCATACCGCGAAGCGCCGAGGGCGCCCGGCGCCGCTTCGACCTCGGCGCGGGCGTCGTGTACGCTCGGCGCGTGTCGTCGAAGCCAGCTCCCATCGACGCCGAGGCGGCTCGACGCTTCGTCGCACGGCACCCGGCGTGGTCGCTGCGCGATGGCGCGCTCCATCGGCGCCTACGCTTCTCGAGCTACGCCGACGGGCTCGGCTTCGCGGTGGCGCTGGGCCTGACCGCCGAGAGACGCGACCACCACCCGGAGCTCCACGTCGCCTGGGGATCCGTCGGCGTCGTTTGGTCGACGCACGACGTCGGTGGGCTCTCGGAGCTCGACCTCGAGCTCGCCCTCGAGACCGATCGCCTCGCCGCGCGTCACGGCGCCGAGGGCCCCTGAGCCGCGATGTCCGAGCCGCTCGCGCTCCCCGCTCCTTTGCTCGAGCTGCTCGGCGGCGACGCCTCGGCGCTGCCGCACCTCGAGGAGGCGCTGACACACCCGAGCTACGCCAACGAGCGGCGCACTTCCGGCCGGCGCGACTACCAGCGCCTCGAGTTCCTCGGCGACTCGGTGCTCGGTCTCGTCGCGAGCGAGGAGCTGATGCAGCGCTTTCCGGAGGCGCGCGAGGGTGAGCTCTCGCTCATGCGCGCGCGTGTCGTCAGCACCGAGGCGCTCGCCGTCGTCGCCACGAGCCTCGAGCTCGGCCCCGCGCTGCGGCTCGGGCGCGGCGCGGACCTCGCGGGTGAGAGGACCCAGGCGAGCGTGCTCGCCGACGCCATGGAGGCGCTCGTCGGAGCGCTCTACCTCGATCGCGGCTTCGGAGCGGCCGCGGTGCTCGCGCGCGCCATCGTCGAGCGCGGGCTCGAGCGAGGCGGCCCGCGCCCCTCGCGTGATCCCAAGAGCGAGCTGCAAGAGCGAGTGCAAGCGCTCGGCTCTCCCGCGCCGGTCTACGCCATCGTGCACAGCGAGGGGCCCGACCACGCGCGCGCCTTCCGCGTCGAGGTCACGGTCGCGGGGCGCTCACTCGCCACGGGCAGCGGCCGCTCGAAGAAGCGCGCCGAACAGGAGGCCGCGCGCGCCGCGCTCGAGGCCCTCGACCGCGCGGCGCTCGAGACCGTCGCGCGAGCCGAGCACGCCGCCGCGCGAGCGCCCGAGCCCGAGCCCGCTGCCGACCCGCCCTGAGCCGGGCGTGTCGCGCACCTGCGCCGTCGCCTCTCCCGTTGTAGGCTCCCGGCCGACGCATGCGCCTCTCGATCGCGTTCTTCGCTCTCCTCTCCGTGCTCATGCTCGCGGGCGAGCTCCACGCCGGCAGCTACCTCGATCGTGCGACCCTGCTCGTCGAGGGCGCGCGCCGCGACGTGGTCGCCGTGCGCGCCCGCATCGCCGACAAGGAGCTCTGCGCCCTCGTGCAGCGCGTCTCGGAGGCCAGGCTCGCCGCCGCCCAGAAGACCGAGGTCCCCAGCAAAGTCGCCAAGGCGCACCCGCACCTCCTGCTCATGTTGGCGGCCGTGGAGCGCGCCGCGGCCTCCGCGCTCGAGGGCAACTACAAGGCTTCGCTCGAGGCCATCGACGCCGCGCACCGCGAGGAGCTGCTCTTCCGAGCGGCGCTGAAGGAGCTCGGTCACCCGCTGCCCGCCTCGGCGAAGGCGCGCCCGAGCGCGCGCGCTCCGGGCCTCGCGTGGGGAGCGCGCTCACCGTGAGCGGGCCGAGGCTGCGCGCCGCGCCGATCTCGCCGCCCCTGCGCATCGTGCTCGTCGAGCCCGAGATCCCCCAGAACACGGGCAACATCGCCAGGCTCGCCGCCGCCACGCAGAGCTCGCTCCACCTGGTGGGCAAGCTCGGCTTCCGCATCGACGAGCACGCGGTGCGTCGCGCCGGGCTCGACTACTGGCACCTCGTCGACCTCCACGAGCACGACTCGCTCGCCGGCTTCCAGCTCGCGTACCCGACGGCGCGCCTGCGCCTCTACAGCGCCAAGGCGGAGAGCAGCTACCTCGAGGCCGACATCGCGCCGGGCGACGCGCTCGTCTTCGGCAAGGAGAGCGTCGGCCTCTCCGAGGAGCTCGTCACCGAGCACGCGGGCTCCGTCTTCGGCATCCCCACGCTCGGCGCGGTGCGCTCGCTCAACCTCGCCAACAGCGCGGCCATCATCACCTTCGATGCGCTGCGACGCATGGGCGCCTTCGAGCGTTGCTTTCTCGGCTGAAGACCTGGCCAGGCTTGCCGAACGGCGCTTGGGGCTGGGAGCGCAGCGCGAGGGCCAGATCCTCGGCGCGCGGCGCGTGGGCCACGGAACGAGGTCGTGGACGAGCGCGGGGCGGCGCGGTAACTCTGCGGCCGATGGCCACGATCTTCAGCGGCATGCAGCCCACGGGCGAGATCCACCTCGGCAACTACCTGGGCGCGCTGCGCCAGTGGGTCGAGCTCTCGAAGAAGCCCGAGCACGACGGCGTCTTCTGCGTGGTCGACGCGCACGCCTTCACGGTCGAGTACGAGCCGAAGGAGTTCCCGAGCCGGGTCTTCGAGACGGCGCTCGTCTACATGGCGGCCGGACTCGACGAGCGCGCCACGGTGGTCGTGCAGTCCGACGTGCCCGAGCACATGGAGCTCGCTTGGTACCTCTCCTGCGTCGCGCCGATGGGGGAGCTCGGGCGCATGACGCAGTTCAAGGAGAAGAGCGAGCAGCACAAGACGAGCGTCAACGCCGGCCTCTACACCTACCCGATCCTCATGGCCGCCGACATCCTGCTCTACAAGGCCACGCTGGTGCCCGTCGGCCACGATCAGTTGCAACACCTCGAATTCGCGCGCGACACCGCGCGGCACTTCAACCACCGCTTCAAGACCGAGCTCTTCCCCGAGCCCAAGCCGCACCCGCTCACCTTGCGCATCCGAGGCACCGACGGCGGCGAGAAGATGAGCAAGAGCCGCGGCAACGCGATCCCGGTGCTCGCGACGAGCGAGCAGCTCTGGAAGAAGCTCAAGGGCGCCTTCACCGATCCGGAGCGCGTCACGCGCGAGCTGCCGGGGCGCCCCGAGATCTGCAACATCTTCACGATGCACGGCGCCGTCACGCCGCCCGAGCAGGTGGCGCAGATCGACCGGGACTGCCGGAGCGCCTCCATCGGCTGCGGCGACTGCAAGAAGCTGCTCCAGGCCTCGCTCGACGTCGAGCTCGGCCCGATCCGTGAGCGCGCGGCCGAGCTGCGGGCCAAGCCCGACGTCGTCACCGAGCGCCTCGTCGAGGGCGCGCGCCGCTGCCGAGCCCGCGCGCAGGAGACGATGCGCGAAGTGAAGGAGGTCGCGGGCGTTCGAGGCGCGCTGAGCCGCTGATGGCCGACCGGGCGAGCTTCGCGCCGGCGAGGAACGCACTCTACGCGTGCGCGTTCGCTGCCGCGCTCGGCTGCTCGAGCCCGCCGCCCGACGCGACCGCCGACGGCGCCGTGCGCGAGCTGCTCGAGCGGCTGCGCCGCCTCGAGGGCAACCCGGCCGATGCCCGCGCAGCCTACGAGCTGCTCTCGAGCGAGACGAAGGAGAACCTCGTCGCGCGGGCCAAGCGCTACAGCGCGGCGAGCGGCCGCCACATCGCGCCCGAGCTCATGCTCGCGCCCGCGAGCTTCGTGCAGCGCTTCGAGCCCCGGGAGCTCGAGGTGCGCGTGCAAGGGCGCTACGCCGTCGTGACGGCGCTCGGGCCCTCGCCCTCGCACCGCGCGGAGATCCCCTGCGTCTACGAGGACGGCGCCTGGCGCGTGCGCATCGAGCTGCCTCCGCTGCCGCCGGTCGAGGTGCGCTCGCGCGACGAGGACATCCAGCGGCGCTGAGGTCGTGTACACGACGGCCGAACCCGTGTTCCGGGCCGGGGCCTCGAGCCCGGGCTCCCTCGGCCGCTCAGCTCGCCTGCGCTGGGTCACCGTGCTCGTCGTGCGGCTCCGTGCCCGTGGGCTGCGACTCCCCGGAGCGGTCGAGCGCGAGCTTGAACAGCACCGGGCCGATGATCTCGTTGATGGCGATCGCGGCGATGGCGAGCGCCCGGAAGGGCTCCCCCAAGGCGGGGAAGGTCCGCACCAGCAAGGTGGCGAGCCCCAGGCTCAGACCAGCCTGGGAGATCATCGACGACCAGCCCCAGCGGCGGATGACGGGCTCGTCCTTCGCGAGCGCGCTCGTCAGCTTGGCCGCGCCGAAGGTGGTCGCGAAGCGCAGCGCGCAGAGCGAGAGCGCGACGGGCCACAGCTTGGCGAGCGTCACGAGGTCGAGCTTCGCCCCGGCGAGCGCGAAGAAGACGACGAAGACCACGCTGCCCGCGCTCTCGATGCCGTGCAGGAGCTTCTCGCCCTGCGAGCTGAAGTTCGAGACGACGAAGCCCGCGACGAGGAAAGCGAGCAGGGCATCGAACTGGATGTAGCGGAGCAGCTCCGAGAGGCCGACGCCGAGCGCGATGAGCACGAGCAGCAGGTTGCCGCCGATGAGCCTCAGGTAGGCCGAGAGCACGAGGCCGAGCGTGACGCCCAGCGCGGCGCTGCCGATGAGCTCGTGGCCGAGCACACCGAGGTCGGCGAGCGACATCTCCGCGCCCGGCTCGAGCAGTGGGCGCACGAGCGCGACGGCGATCGCCGAGAGCAGGATCACCACCACGTCGGACGACATGACGAAGGCGAGCGAGTAGGTGGCGAGCGGCCCCTTGGCCCGCGTCTGCGAGAGGATGCCGAGCAAGGCCGCGGGGCTGCGCGTGATCGCGACGACCGCCCAGAGCAAGGCGACGGCGAAGAGCGGGCCGAGCTCGTGCTCGCCGAAGGGCGTGTAGCGAGCGATCGCCATGAAGCCCAGCGTGCTCGTCACCAGGCCCAGGGCCGCCTGCAAGCCGTTCGCCCAGGCGATCGAGCGCCAGACCTGCTTCAAGGTCTCGAGCTTGAGCTCGAGCCCACCGGCGAGCGCGATCAGCGCGAGCGCGAGCGCGTTGGCCGGCGCCACGCGCTCGAGCGTGGGTTTGTCGATGAGCTGCAAGACGTAGGGGCCGGAGACGACGCCGGCGAGGATGAAGCCCGTGAGCTGCGGCAGGCCGGCGAGCTCGATGAGCTCGCTCGTGAGCGTGCCGGCGAGCAGTAGAAATCCGAGCGCCGCGAGCGGACCCACGACCGAGCCCTCGGGCGCGACCCTCGTCGCGAGCAAGAGCACGCCGAAGACGACCGTGAGCGCCGCCGCCTGGATGATGCGTGCGCTCCTGGACTTGCGCGGCGAGGCCGCGCTCACGTGCGCCCCTCCGGATCGCTGCGCCGGGGATCCGGGGTCGAAGCGAGCGATGCGCGCGTGCCCGGCCTGCGTTTGGGTCGGAGCGCCGGGGCGAGCCTGCGCACCGGCATGACCGAATCCGCCGCGCGCACCTCTCCTGCGAAGGCGAGCGCGCGCCGGAGCATCGCTGGCCCCACGAGCTCGCCGACGACCGCGTTGATGGTGGCGATGGCGAGCACGACGTCGCCGATGGGGCCTCGCACCTGGAGCGCGAAGGTGAGGCCCGCCGTGATCGTGAGCACACCCGCCGGCAGGAGCCCGAGGCCTAGCGAGGGCCCGACGAGCGCCGGTGCGCCGGTCGCTCGCACGAAGAGCGCGCCCGCGGCGATCTTCACGAACAGGCGCGCGAGCAGGGCGGCGGCGGTGAGCGCGAAGAGCGGGTCGGCACCCGGGTAGACGGCCGAGGCGCCCGCGAGCACGAGGGCCGGCAGCATGACGGCGCGCTCGGTGCCCGCGAGCATGTCGTGCAGCGCGAGGCGCTCCCGGGAGAGCGCGGAGGTCACGATGCCCATGATGAACATCGTCGACACCGCCGAGAGCCCGAGGCGGATCGACGCGCCCATGCCGAGCAGGCTCGTGCCGAGCACGATGCCCCAGCGCTGGCTGAGCCTCGGCTCGATGTCGACCAGCGCCGCGCAGGTGCCGCCCATGACCGCCCCCACGCCGAGGTTCGCGAGCACGCGGGCGATCCCGGGCCAGCCCTCCGGGCCTTCGGCGTGGGGCACCAGCGCGAAGATCACCGCGAGCAGCACCAAGGGCACCGCGTCGTCGGCCTCGCAGACGTCTGCCACGAGTCGCACGAGCGGGCCCTCGGCCTCGTAGCGCTGCGCGACCCAGCGCACGGCGTGGCGGATCAAGGAGGTGACGTCGGTCAGCCCGAGCTTCTCCTTGATGTGGCTGCGGTGCACGTCGACGGTCTTGGTGCTGAGGTGCAGCTGCGCGGCGATGTCCCGGGTGCTCTTGCCCTGGCCGATGAGCTGGAAGATTTCGAACTCGCGATCGGTGAGCTTCTGGAT
>ERZ761602.978-NODE-978-length-55826-cov-6.991662_pt1 | contig 55826 bp, 48 predicted proteins | sample MGYA00512165_ERZ761602 | MGnify/ENA primary metagenome ERZ761602 (study PRJEB28899, sample SAMN02445085) | bioreactor sludge metagenome | biome: EBPR sludge; isolation source: Thorneside wastewater treatment plant | place: Australia: Brisbane, Thorneside Wastewater... | reverse complement strand
GCCCCCGCCCCTACCCCTTCGGCATCGGCAGTCCGAACGCGGCCATCCACTCGCGGTGGGCGGCGATTCGGGTGGCGTTGTCGGTGGCCAAGTTGAACGGGCGACCACGGGCGTCGATCATGATGCCCACGGTTCCACCTTCCAGCTTGGCCGTGACGGGCTTGCCCTTTCCGGCCCCGACGTCGAAGTTCTTGGTCGGTTCCATGGTCACTTCCTTGAACTCGTATCGACCGCAGGGAATGACCTTCATTTGGCCGTAGTTGAGGGTGTGTGTTTGGCCATCGACGCGGACCGTCACCACCGGTTCGCCGGTCTTGGCCGTACCCACCGGGGCGATGCAGTGGCCGCACTTGACGATGCAGTCGTATTCGAAGACCTGCTTGGCCGCCTGGTAATGGTGCTGGCTGAGGACGCCGAGGTGCGGCATCATGAAGATCGAGTCCACCGTCAGCATCGTCACGCCCTCGGGTTGATAGGCGTCCAGCATCATGAGGGCCGACTGGGCTCGCTCGGGGGCGTGGCTGAGAACCCCGCCGCTGCCGATGACCATATCCAGTTGCATCATCTTGATGAGGGTTTCGCCACCGCCGCTCTGGGTGAAGAGTTCGCTCATGTCGCGCTGCTTCTGCACGCCTTCAAGGGTGCGGGCCAGCGACTTGTGATGCTCAAAGGCGAGCCGGAGCGCTTCTCGGCTGACGGCCTGCTCGATCAGAAGATCCTCATAGGTGTGAGGGATCGTGGTCGGGCGGATCATCTTATTCCGCAAGCGGTTTCGCACCTCGTTGGGGTCGATCGCGAAGGGAAGCCAGCGGGCGATGTTGTCGATCCCGGCTTCCTTCAGCACGTTACAGATCGAGTAGCTCATGCCCAGGTTGGCCGAAACCGTCCGGTTATAGACGGGTTCGCCGCTTGGGTCGCGGAAAACCGAGAAGACGTCGGTGGTAGCTCCGCCAATATCGACCCCGAGAACGTTGATCCCTTCTTGGATCGCGTATTCCTTCAGCAGTTTGCCGACCGCGTTGGGGGTGGCCATGACCTCTTCGCTCGCCCAATCCAGAAGCTTGCTGTAACCGGGGGCCTGTTGCATCACGTGCTCTAGGAAGAGTTCATGAATCTCGTCCCGGGCGGGGTCGAGGTTTTCGGCATCGAGGGTGGGTCGCAGGTTATCGACGACCTTGAGCTCAATCCCTGAACCGAGCACTTCGGTGACTTCGGTCCGGGCTTCTTTGTTGCCGGCAAAGATAACCGGAAGCTGCATATCGCCGAATCGCGGCTTAGGGTCGGCTCGGCGGATGACGCCGGCCATCTCGATCAGGTGGCTCCGGGTTCCTCCGTCGGTTCCTCCGGACATCAGAATGATGTCGGGGCGGAGTTGGCGCAGTCGGTCGACCTTCTGATAGTCCTTTCGTCCGTCGTCGATGGCCAAAGTGTCCATCAGAATCGCACCCGCTCCGAGGGCCGCGCGTTCGGCGGATTCGGCGCTCATCGACTTGACGACGCCCGCGACCATCATCTGGAGTCCACCACCGGCCGAGCTCGTGGAGACGTACATGTCGGCGGCATCGAACTCTTGAGCTCGATTCTGGGTCTGCTGGCCATCCTTGTAGAGTCGCCAGACTTGGCCGTCTTGGATGAGCTTTCGACGACCGACCTCAAAGCCTTCGGGCATGGTCGATTCGGTCAGCTCCTCAAGCTCAGTCATGGCGTTGAGGACGCCAACCGTGACGTCTTCAAACGGGCGTTCGACCGTCGTCGGTGCCTCGCCGCGGGCAACCAATCGGTACTCCCCGTTGGCGTTCCGCTCAATCAAGATGGCCTTGGTGGTGGTGGACCCACAGTCGGTCGCAACAATGCGACGAATATCCGCGCTGGACATATGCCGGGATTATAGCCTTAGTTGGATTCCTTCGCCGAGCGCGTACAATAAAGGCAGCGATGAATCCCGAACATCAGCGCATTATTGAACTCTTTGGACTAGTGCCACCATCAGTGGAGACCGAATCGGAAGCCGAAGAGCATGAGTCCGTCGGTCGTGATTCCGACGAGAGCGTCGACTTGGGTGACCAGAGCCTGAGGGAAGGCGACTTTCGCGGTGCAGTGGAGCACTATCAGCGCGCCCTTCGACAGAGCGACGGTCATGAAGCAGCCCCGCTCATCGGGATGGGGAGCGCCTACGAGTGCATGGAAGATGCCCCCTCGGCCTTGCGACAATATCTGAAGGCTCATGAACTGGAGCAAGATAATCCCGAGCCGTACCTGGGCATGAGCGACATCTACATGCGCCAGGGCAAGACCTGGGAAGCGATCCAGCAATTGGAGCGGGCGGTGGAGCTGGATCCCAAGAACCCGTTCTATCACCTCAAGCTCGCGGAAACGCTGCGCCAGATGCACCTTCCGACCCGGGCCTTGCGGGCGATCAGGCAAGCCGTCCTCTGCGCGCCAGACCAGTCGTTCTATCACTACTGGATGGGAGACTTGCAGATCGAGATGCGACTCTATGAGGAGGCTCTCCTGTCATTGCGGGCTTCAATCGAGCTTTCCCCTGGCGATGATCACCTTTACGCCAAGGCGGGAGTGGCTTTTTGGGGAGCAGGGAAGCGCGTCGAGGCCATCAAGGCGATCCGGCTGGCCAGCGATCTCGACCCCGACAAGAACGTTTACTACGGCATCTTGCAGAGGTTCTTGATCGAGAATGGGCAGCCAGTCGAAGCCCAAGCCGAAGCCGCTCGGGCGGCCAAGATGGACGCTTACGATCGAGAACTCCTCGACCGGATGCTCCGAGAAGCGAATTTCGAGCCTACGGCGAACTAACGATCCGAACCACGGCCCAAGCCATCGAGAGGGCGATCGACACTCTCAGAAGACGGGTCACCAAGACTGCCTTGCCGCCCCGTTGATAGCCAAGGGCTCCGACCATCATGAAGGCCCCGGTGAGATAGATAAAGCTGCCGGCCATGACGAGGATCATCAACACCCCGGTGCTGGTGATCAGGTGGGCGACCCAGGCAAGGACCGCGCCCGCAATTGCGATTCCGGTTCCGATTTGGCCGACAACGGGGGGAAAGCGCTTCATCAGTTCTGATGGAGATTACGCCACAATCGGGAGCATGTTTGGGGAAGCTCTCATGACCTGGGGCGGAAATTGACCACCGAGTTCCAGTTTGCGGCGAGGGCTCTGGGGCTTGAACTTTCGCCCGCCCAGATCGAAAGGTTCGACGCTTTCGAAGAAGCGCTCTATGCTTCGAACGCGGTGATGAACCTGACGCGGATTCCCCGTGAAGAGTGCTGGCTCAAGCACTTCATTGACTCGCTGATGCTTTCGCCACGGATTCCGGCGGGAGCAACCGTACTCGATATCGGCACGGGGCCAGGATTCCCCTCGTGGCCACTGGCCTGCGCCCGGCCCGACCTCGCGGTCACCGCGTTGGACAGCTCAGGCAAGATGCTGGGGTTTCTCAAGCGCTCGCCACTGGAGAACCTTCGGATCGTAGAAGCCCGGGCCGAAGATTGGGGGATTCGGGATGCCTTTGACGTGGTGACGGGTCGCGCCGTCGCGCCGTTGCCCATCCAACTGGAGATCTCGGCCGCGCCGACCAAGCCGGGTGGGTGCGTGATCCCAATGCGGACCGCAACCGAGCGAGAGATCCTGCTTGCGCTACCGCTGGAAGAGTTGGGCCTCGACGTCGAGCGGATTGACGAAGATGTTCTGCCGGGCTCTGATATTCCGCGGCTGTTTCCGGTGCTAAGGAAGGTCTCCCCGACCCCGGCCCGCTTTCCGCGGACCTGGGCCGAGATCAAGAGGCGACCTCTCGGGGCCCCTTAGCTGACGGTGACTCCAGACTCGAAGCGGAATTCACCGTCGCGATAGTCGACGTGAACCACTGAGCCATCCCGCACTTCACCTCGCAGGAGCAAGGTCGCCAGAGGGTTCAGCAAGTCCCGCTGAATCGCCCGTTTGAGCGGCCTCGCCCCATAGGTCGGGTCGAATCCGACGCCGGCAATTTGCATCACCGCCGCGTCGCTGAGTTCAAGCTTGATCTTGCGCTCAGCGAGTCGTTCGCCCAGGAACCCAAGTTGGAGCCCCACGATCCGCTTGATCTCGGCCAAACCGAGCGAGCGGAAGACGATCAGATCGTCCAGTCGGTTGATGAACTCGGGCCGGAAGAATCGGCGGACCTCCTCCAGGACTTCGCGCTCAATCGCCTCTTGGCTGAGCTCGTTGGTGAGCGGATCGCCAAAGTGGTGCGAGCCGAGGTTACTGGTCAGGATCACGATGGTATTGCGGAAGTCCACCGTCCGCCCTTGCCCGTCGGTCAGGCGGCCATCGTCCAGCAGCTGGAGCAGGACGTTGAAGACCTCGGGATGGGCTTTTTCGACCTCATCCAAGAGCACCACCGAATAGGGACGACGGCGCACGACCTCGGTGAGCTGACCACCTTCTTCGTAACCGACATAGCCGGGAGGGGCCCCGATCAGTCGGGCAACGCTGTGCCGCTCGCCATATTCGCTCATGTCGATGCGGATCATGGCTTTCTCGTCGTCGAACAGGAACTCGGCTAGAGCCCGGGCGGTCTCGGTTTTGCCGACCCCGGTGGGGCCGAGGAAGAGAAAGCTGCCGATCGGGCGGTTGGGGTCTGCGATTCCGCTCCGGGCCCGTCGGATGGCGTCACTGACGATGCGGAGAGCATGGTTTTGGCCTACGACCCGGTCTTCCAAATGGGCTTCGAGGTCGAGCAGCCGGGCCATCTCGCCTTGCAGGAGGCGGCTCACGGGGACGCCTGTCCACCGGCTGACGACGTCGGCGATATCCTCGCTATCGACCTCTTCTTTCAGCATCTTGCCGTCTTGTTGAAGCTTTGCAAGAGCCTCAGTTTGGTCTTGGAGCTCCTTGGTCAGGTGGGGAATCTCGCCGTACTGGAGACGAGCGGCGCGGTCGAGATCGGCTTCGCGCTGAGCGGTTTCCAGTTCGCCCTTGCGGGCTTCGAGGTCTTCCTTCAGCGAGCGGATCCGGTCGATGCACTCCTTTTCGTTTTGCCAGACAGCCCGGAGGCGGCCAGCTTCTTGTTCCAAGTCGGCGAGCCTCCGTTCAGTTTGTTCCAGTCGATCCCGGCTGGCATCGTCGGTCTCTTTTCTCAGAGCTTGGGCATCGATACGAAACTGGGTGATCTGCCGCTCCACGGCGTCGATCTCGGCTGGAACCGAGTCGATCTCGATCTTGAGTCGACTGGCGGCCTCATCGACCAGATCGATGGCTTTATCGGGCAAAAATCGGTCGGTGATGTAGCGGTTGCTGAGGCTAGCGGCGGCGACAAGCGCCCCGTCGGTGATCCGAACCCCGTGGTGAACTTCGTAGCGCTCCTTGAGGCCGCGCAAGATCGAGATCGTCTCCTCCACGCTCGGCTCATCGACCAGGACGGTCTGGAAGCGCCGCTCAAGGGCGGCATCCTTTTCGATGTACTGCCGGTATTCGTTGAGCGTGGTTGCCCCGACGCACCGGAGTTCACCCCGCGCCAGCATCGGTTTGAGCATGTTGGCTGCGTCCAGCGATCCTTCGGCCTTGCCCGCGCCGACGAGGGTGTGGAGTTCATCGATAAATAGGATGATGCGGCCCTCGGCCTTCTTGATCTCTTCCAGAACCGCCTTGAGCCGGTCCTCGAACTCGCCGCGATATTTGGCTCCGGCGACCATCGCGCCGAGGTCCAGGGTGATCACGCTCTTGCCCCGGAGGCTCTCGGGCACGTCGCCGCTTACGATCCGTTGGGCGAGACCTTCGACGACGGCCGTCTTTCCGACCCCGGGTTCTCCGATGAGCACTGGGTTGTTCTTGGTCCGGCGGCTCAGGACTTGGATCACGCGGCGGATCTCTTCATCTCGTCCGATGACCGGGTCGAGCTTGGCCCCGCGAGCTCGGGCGGTGAGGTCGATGCCGTACTTCTCAAGTGATTGGTACCGGTCTTCGGCGTTGGTGTCAGTCACGCGGGAGCCTCCTCGGATCTCGGCGATGGCGCGCTGCAGATCCTTGGTCGTCAGCCCAGCGGCGCGGAGCAAGCGCCCGCTCGTCCCCTTTTCTTCGACCAAAGCCAGCAGGAGATGCTCGGTGGAGACGTATTCGTCCTTCATGGATTCGGCCAGGCGGAAGGCGTCGTTGAAGACTTGCTGGAGACGACCCGTCATGGTGGCCCCGTAAGTCGCACTCTGGCCCTGCACCTTCGGCAACCGTCCCAGTTCTTGTTCGACTTCGCGTACCAGGGCTTCTGGTTCAAGGCTGGCCTTTTCGAGCAATGGCCGCACAACTCCCCCATCTTGGCGCAACAGTCCCAACAGCAGGTGCTCGGCGTCGATGGTCTGGTGCTGATAGTCCACGGCCGCTTGTTGCGCGGATTGGAACGCCTCCTGAGATTTAAGGGTGAGTTTCTCGAATCGCATGACTTTAGTCTCCTGTTGTCACATTATATACCACTATTGCATTGAAATGGTTCCCGAACCGTGGGCTGCGAGTGGGCCGTAGCCTTAGGACGAATTGCCGGGTCGGAACTTGGCGGTTTTGCCCTCCTCGGGGTACCCTTTGGAGTCTACGGTGTCCGTGTTTTCATTCTTCACCTCTCGACGCCGTAAGTCCCCACGCACCATGCCTGAGACCGACGAATTTTTGCCTTCGGACCAAACTCCCGACATCGAACTCGAATCTGCGCTCCACGATCTTGAACCCGGAGAACTCGAAGACGAGGAAATCGAGGACGAGACCATGGACGAGGATTCCTTGGATGATCCCGACCCGATGGAACTCCTGATCCGGGAACGCGACGAGTACAAGGACCTCTATGCTCGGCAGCTCGCCGAGTTTCAGACCTATCGTCGGCGCACGATGCAAGAGCGCGAGGAACTGCGAAAGGTGGCGACCGAGAACCTGGTCAGCGACCTGCTGCCGGTGCTCGACAACTTCGAGCGGACCCTCCAGGCCGCGAGTAGCGGAGCCACGTTGGAGAGCCTCGTCGAAGGAGTCCAAATGGTTGAGCGTCAGCTCCGATCGGCCTTGACCGCAGTCGGACTCGAGCGGATCCCCGCTGCCGGGCAACCCTTTGACCCCGCCGTTCACGAAGCGCTCGGCACCGACCCAGCTGGCGATGTGGCGCCCGAGACGGTCACGGTCGAGATCCAAGCCGGCTACCGATTGGGCGAAAAGGTCATCCGACCGGCCCGAGTGCGGGTGGCCCAGTAGTGAGCAAAAAGCTCTTTGGCACAGACGGTGTCCGTGGAGTCGCGAACGAGAAGCTCAGCCCCGAGCTCTGCTTCCAGATCGGACAGGCCGCCGGGCACTTGCTCTCCATGTCCGAGCACCCTTCGCGGATCGTGATGGGCCGGGATACGCGTCTGAGCGGATCGATGCTCGGCGCGGCTCTCGCGGCCGGATTCTGTTCGGCTGGAGTCGAGGTTCTGGCTCTCGGGGTCGTCCCGACCGGGTTGGTGAGCTATGTGGCCAGGACGGGTCACTACGGTCTCGGGGTAGTGATCTCGGCCAGCCACAATCCAGCGCCCGATAACGGAGTGAAGCTGATCGGGCACGATGGCCGCAAGGTTAGCGACGATTTTGAGCGCCAAGTGGAATCGCTTTTGGGCGAGGCTCTTCCCAGTCGCCCCACGGGCGGGGCGATCGGCCGGATCGACCAAGACCGAGCCGAGGTGGAGCGGTATCTGGATTATCTCGAAAGTCTCTGTCCGGAACGCCTCGAAGGCTTGAAAGTGGTGATCGATGCGGCCCACGGCGCAGCCCATGAGCTCGGCCCCGAGATCTTCCACCGACTGGGTGCGACGGTCAGTGTGCACGGAGCTTCCCCGGACGGGATGAACATCAACGCCGACGGTGGCGCGACGAAGCCCGAAACCGTTCAAAAACTGACGGAGAGTCTCGGCTACGATCTTGGAATTGCCTTTGACGGAGATGCCGATCGGGCTGTCTTCAGCGATCCGCAAGGGCGGCTGATCAACGGCGACCGAACGATGGCCATGTGGTGTGAGCACTATCGCGAGGAACTCGATCCGCCTGCCGTCGTGGGCACGGTGATGAGCAACGGTGGATTTGAGCACCATATGCAGCAGATCGGAATCCGCTTGGACCGAGCCAACGTGGGCGACAAGTATGTCAGCGCTCGGCTCAGTGAGATCGGCGGGCGGATCGGCGGCGAGCAGAGCGGCCACATCATTTTCCCCGAACTCGGCCCGACAGGGGATGGACTGATTACGGCGATTGAGGTCGCCCGGGTACTCAAGCGAAGCGGGCGCTCTGCGGCCGAGTTCTATGACCTCTTCGAGAATTGGCCTCAGGTTTTGGTGAACGTCGAGATCGGGGATAAGGACAGTTTTCAGTCGGATAGCGAGGTCCAGAGCGCCATATCTTCGGCTCAAGAAGCTCTCGGAACTCGGGGTCGGATCAACGTCCGACCCAGCGGTACCCAGCCGATGGTCCGGGTGATGGTCGAAGCCGACGATTGGGATTTGCGAGACCAAACAGTGGACCGAGTGGTTCAGACGATGCTTTCGCGACTGGGCGGCTCGATCTATAGCCGGGTGGACCTCACTCATGCTCTGGGCGATTGACGTAGGGAACACGCATACGGTTTATGGTCGCTGGGACGGCCAGCGGTGGCGGGCTCAGTGGCGTTTGCCGACTGATCCCAGCCGTACCGAGGACCAATTGGCGGCCGAGCTCGCCAGCCTTTGTGCCCTGGCCGAGCTACCCTTCTCGGCTCAACAGGTGGTGATCGGATCCGTGAATCCGGGCGTCAACGAGGCGCTTGATCGCCTCGCCCGAGAATGGCTTGGTGCGGAGCCGATCTTCTTGCGCAGTGGTGAGGATGTAGGACTTCGAGTGACCTATGATCCGCCTCGATCGGTTGGACCCGATCGTCTTGCGAACGCCCTCGGAGTCCTCACCAAGTATCAAGCCCCTGCGATCGTGGTGGACTTTGGGACGGCGACGACCTTCGACGCGATCAGCAGGGAAGGGGTCTACCTCGGGGGGGCAATCTTGCCCGGGATCAATCTGGCTTTCGAGTCGCTCTACCAAAAAGCCGCACTGCTCCCAAGGGTGCCGTTCCGAGCCCCAGAGACGACTATCGGCAAGGACACCCCAGGGGCCATCCAGAGTGGGGTGGTTTTGGGTTATGCCTTCGGTATCGAGGGCCTGGCCGTTCGCATGAAGCAAGAACTCGGTGGAAAGGTGCTTGTGATCAGCACCGGCGGGCTTGGTGAGCAGTTCCTTGAGCTCTGCCCCAGCATCGAGCGATATGATGCAGACCTGACCCTCGATGGCCTCGTCGAGGCCCATCGTCGATTAACCGCTTGAGCGGGCCCCGGTGGGGTCGGCGATCAGATCTCGGAGGCAATTCGGGAACCGGGCGGGTTCGCGGACTTCCTTGAGGCCGAAGTACGTGGCCCCCATGTTGAACCGGATCCCGCTGACGCCGGCCAAGCGGCAGACTCGGCTCAGCTTGCCGGCGATGACCCAATCCACGGTGGTCTCACTGTCGATTTCGGGGATCAGGTTCTCAGCAAACAATCGGAGCCATCGGTCGATCGGTTGCAGATAGAGCCGGTCGACGTTATCGACCTGATCTTCGACTCCAAAAGCCAAGACGAGATCGCGGATATAGGCGCTGGTCGTCTTGGGACCCACGCCGCGGATATCAACGATTCGCATGAACGGAGTCTCGATGCGGCTGGTACGGATGACCGCTTCGGAAATCCATTCTCCAACGGAGCCGATGCCATCAAGCCGATAGATCTCCTGGGAGAGTTCGAGCATCCCGGCTAGGAGTCCGCGGTTCAGCTGCTCGTTGCTCTTCTTCTTCCGTTCTTCGCAGACTTTGGCGAAGCTTTCCCAGAGGATCGACCCATCGGGGAGCTCCAAGACCTCCTTCATCGATTCGGGGTCGGCAATTCGGCGGAGGGCCACCATGGCCATGGCCGAGAGATCGGCTCGATCCTTGCCGCGTCGGGCGAAGGCGTAGTGCCCCAGAAAAGCATGGAGCCCTCGCCATGGACAGGAGAGGGCTTCGCGGATGGTTTCCAGGTCTTCGGCCGATCCTTGGATCGGTTTGTCCATGCTCGGCAGGTAGGACTCCTCCAAGTACCGGTCGCACCAGTGATGGGCGATCGTCCGGACCAAGGCGATTTGCTCCGGATCCAGTTGAATTCGACTTCGTTCGAGACTCACTTTCGGACGATCCTCCCCTATCCCTGTCACCTTTCGATAGACAAGAAGTGTACTGTCATTCGATCGACTCGAACAACACTACGCGACGTTAGAATCTGGCGTCTTGCGCAATCGTGGTCAAGGTCGGCAGGGTCGGGACCTGAGTTGCCCCACCGCTGGCCGAGCCGCTCGAGCCCCGCTTGATTCGGTCGAAGAGCTGCCAAGCGAACTCCATGATCGGGATTCGATTCGAGCGGAACTCGTTCAAAACCAGCGAGAAGGCGTTGGTGAACATTCCGACCTCTCGACCATTCCGGGTGACACTTTGCACACTGGCTCCTGGGATCGTCGCATTCATCTGAGCAATCGCTCCGACTTGGGGAACCTCTTGGCCAAAGTAGCGGCCATTTAGCAGGGGACGGCTCACTTGGAAGAAGGCGAAGATCTCGGCTCCACGGCTCATGAAGACTTGGTAGAGACCGAGCTTCGGCACCATGGTGCTTGCATCGGTAGTGCTGGCCGTGTCCCGGCCAGCCAGGTAGTCCCGACCGTCCAGATTAGCGCCAACCCCGGTGAAGTAGAGAAGAACCTTTCCACCTTCGGGTACTCGCTCGGCCAAAGCCTGGGCCGCCGTCAGGATCTCACCGGCGGTCGCGTCTGAGACGACGACGATGTTCTCCTCGACATAACCGGCCACCCCGACGAGGGTTTCCTTGAGCAAGGCCGCATCGTTGGCCGCCCAAGAGGGGGCTACTCCGGGAATTGCAGACTGCGAGTTGCTGATGATCAGTGCGTACTTCGTGGTGAGCTTGGGGACCTCGCCCAGGTTTGCCGGATCAAAGAAGCCGGCATCGACCGTGGTTTGATTTCCAGACTGGGCCCTGGGCTTCGGTTGCTTGGGCTGCACGGGCGGGCGGTCGTCGGTGGTGGGATTTTTGACTGGCTTGGGCTTGTCCTCGGGCTTCTGTTCGGGCTTGGTTTCCGGCTTCGTCTCGGGTTGAGGTTTGTCTTCCGGTTTCTTTTCGGGCTCGGTCTTTGGCTCATCGGCCGGCTTATCTTCCGGCTTCGCTTCGGGCTGTACTTCGGGTTTGGTTTCGGGGACGATGGCCACACCCGAAATCTGGGCCCGCTCTTCGGCGGTGAGGAGCTCCTCGTCGATCTTCCAGGTCATGGCAGACCCAATCTCCCGCTCTTTGGTGGTGAGATTCTGTTGTCCATCCTTGTCACCGAGGAGAGCGAGAATGTTTCCGAGGAAGTAGAAAGTGGCTCGGCTGTGCTGTTCCTTACCGATCAGCGTTTGGAACTCGGCCGCAACTTCCTTGAGAAGTGCCGTGCGTTCAGCCTCTTCCGTGAGCTTGAGAGCAAGTCGATACCCTGCATAGGCAGCGCCAAAATTCGGGCTGTAGCTGGCACCGTTTCGCCAGACACGTTCGGGTTGTCCCGGTCGATTGAGCAACGTTGGGCCGCTGAAATCTTCGGCCCTTCGGCTGGCTGCCTCTTTGAACAGATTGCGGGATTCGACCCAGCGCTCTTCGCGCAGGGCCTCCGTCGCCTTCTGGTAGAGGTCGCTCCAAGCCTGAGCCTGGGCAGACCAGGAGGAGGCCAAAAGCGCGGTAGCGAGGATCGTCCGTGACAAATTCATTCCGTCGTAGTCCCTAATTCTTAAATCGATAGTTGAGCATGAGCGCGGAGTCCGTTCCGCCGCCAGCGTTCGCAAAATTAAACTCAACAGAGTATGAACTATTGAAGGGGCGGTAGCCAAAGCCGAAGGTGAAGGCGTTCCGGTCTGCGAATCCGTTTCCACCGCTGGGGTTCGCGAGGTAGCCAATCCGAATGGGGATGCGCGCGTTGTTCCAAAGGTAGCCGTATTCGGCCCCGAATCCTACGTTCATCACCCGCTTGCGTTGCAGGGCTTGTCGTCGCTCGTTGCGGAAGGTTCCGTCCACCTGGGCGCCGAGCAGCAGGTAATCCTGTCCGCCGCGATACCCGGTTTGTCGGTAGGCCGCACCGAGAGACACCTTGCCGGGGATCTTGTCGTAATACTGCGACACGACTCGGTTGTTTTTCATGTCGATCGGGGTCCGCAGGCTCAGACCGACGCTCAAGTTGGAGTTATTGGCGGGCACATGTTGCACGCCGAAGACCAATCCGGTTCCCGTGGCCTGGCCGCTCAGGCTGAGCGGTGGGTTCTGGGTGGGGGTTCCGTTGGTGGTGATCGTGTAGTCCTGTTGGTTCAGGACGTGGGCGGTCGCGAAGACGATGCCGAAGCCGTAGGCAAAGGTTTGGTCTCGGTTGGTGGTTCCTGCCCCGATCGTGAAGTAGTCGACTTGGGCGCGGATCAGCTCACGGTACGCAGTGACCGAGGAGTTCGGGTCGATCGCCAAAGGTCCGTCATTCGTGCGCTCATCTCGGATGAATCCGCCCATGGTGTAGGCGATCCCAAGAGTCGCAACTTTGCCGCCACCCTTTCGCTTGATCGGGAGGGTGGCTCCGACATGGGTGAGACCATATCCGCCCCGGCCCGCGTTGGTGGTCAGGATTGGATTGCGGAAATCGGTTCTCGCGATGGACTTGCTATTGGGCAAGTTTCGGATCGAGATCCCGACAGCAGCTTCATCGATGTAGCCCAGTCCGGCAGGGTTGTTCAGCGTAGCGTTCGTGTCCGAGCCTGCGGTCTGAATCGATCCTGCCATCCCCATCGCTCTGGATCCCGCGTCGAGCGAGTTCAAGAGATCGGGGATCTGAGCAAAACTGCTAGTGGAGATGGCCAGAGCCATGCAACCGATAATGCGCTTCCATGCCGTCATTCTTTGTTCCCTCAATAATTTACCTGCCCGCGACAGTCACTAGAACCTCTTGGCGTTGAGCAAGGTTCCCGGCGCGGTCCCTGGCCGTGACCACGACCTTAAACTGATTCGGAGTGCGATTGGTGAGTCGGATGCGGCCGAGCCAAGTCAGACCTTGGTTTTCGGTCCGGGCACTGCGCCGGGCGACTCGTCCGATGTACTGCCCATCGACCGTTCGCATTTCAACCACCACCCCGGTGCTGACCACCGAGCCATCGTATTGGTCGGCGATGCGGATGACCACGGGGACGATCGAGCGAGGGCGGTAAGAGATCCCACTTGGCGAACTCACCGTGGTGCTGGGCGAAACTCGGTCGAGGGTGACGTTGATCGTCCGCGTATTGGTGTTGCGGGCCTTGTCATCGACCTTGATCGAGATCGACTGGGGACCGTCTTCTTCGATCCGGCTGGTGTCCCAAAGGACGGAGACACTGTTGGTGGTTCCCGTGTTGTTAGGGATATCGCGGTCGTTGACGCGGACCCGCCACCGGTCGATCGTGGACTCTTCGATATCGGCCAGGATCGGGACGCTCAGGTTCACAAACGAGCTGTTGCTCGGCGAGACATTGCGGAATCTGGGGGTACGGGTGTCGATCGTAATGTTGTTGATCGTCGAGTTGGCGACGCTTGAGCCGCCCGAAAAGACCTGGACCCGAACCGTGTAGGTCCCCGAGGGGGTGGCCTCGTCAAAGTTCAAATCGAGGCTACCGCTCACGTTTCGGTCGACGTTGGGGTCAAAGAGCCCTTCGTTGCTAAAGGTGATGCTGGTATCGCTGTTGTTGGTTGCCGTTGCGACCACGCGAATTTGGTTGTTGACGTTCGTGATCGTAAAGCGAATCTGGTTGCTCCGACCGAGGACCTCGCCATTTTGAGGACTCGTAACGGTGAGCGACTGAGCTTGGAGGGCAGCTACGGCTCCGAAGAGGAGAGCCACAGCCGCTAGGCGGGTTGAGTGCGGGGGAACCTTCATCGTTGTGCGGCCTTCTGGGAGAGTATGGCGCGGAAGACGTCTTCTATGAATTCTGAGACCCCTCCCGAATCGTGGTCGGCATAGACCTTTTGGGCCGATCGGAGGACGTCGGGGTGGGCATTAGCAACGGCTCCCGAGATTCCGGCCCACTGGATCATCTCAAGGTCGTTCAAGTAATCACCGATAGCCGCGCAATTTTGCGGGGCAAAGCCCAAATGACCCGCCAAGGCACTGAGGCCGCGGGCCTTATTCTGACCGGGAGCCAAGAACTCCAGGTATTCGGGTTCGCTGAAAACCATTTCGTACGTTCCGGGCACGAGAATCTCTCGCAATTCGCGTGCATAGATCTGGACGGTCGAAGGGGGCCCAATGAACATGAGTTTTGTGGCAATTGTCGATTTTTGGGTTTTGGGGTCGGCAATCTGGGGAGAAATGGTCCTCAATCGCTGGCGGTAGAGGTCGAGCCACTCGCTTTCTCGGCCCGAAAGAACCCGGTCGACGGCATAAAGGTTATAGGTCGCCTCTCTGTGGTTCGCGTAGTCAATCAGGCTTGAGAGAACGCCTGAGTCGAGGGGTTCGTGGTGAACCACCTCGCCGTCCGCTGACCGGACATACGCCCCGTTGGAGCTCACGAAATGGCAGCGGCCCCCGATCTGCTCGGCGAATTCCATGATGCTCAGAATCATCCGGCCACTGGCGAGGACCACCTCGACTCCAGCCTCCTGGACCTTCTGAATGGCTACTCGATTGGACTCTGGGAGCTCCCGATCGCGGTTCAGCGTGGTGCCGTCGAGGTCGAGAGCAAGGAGTAGGGGAGCAGGCATCGGCAATGATGGTAGCCGGTTTTGGTCGATTGATGGGACGACGGTAAAGGATCGGTGAAATCCGCCCGATGATTCCGATAGTTTGTAATGAGCGAGGGAACCTATATGTCTGCAGAAGTAAATACGCGCACCGAAGAGCAAGCGGTCGTCTTTTTGCTCGGGCAAGAGAGCTACGGCATCGACATCTTTCGGGTCAACGAGATCATCCGACTCCGAGAGATCACTCCGATCCCCAAGGCTGAGCCCCACATCCGGGGCCTCGTGAACCTGCGAGGCAAAACGATTCCGGTCATCGACCTCAACGTGCGGCTTTCGCTCCCTAACAGTGAGGATAGCGACGCCACCCGGATCATCGTTGTCGACAACGACGGTGGTCACGTGGGATTGGTGGTCGACGGAGTCCGCGAGGTCGTCACCCTGGAACCGCAGCAAGTTCAGGATGCACCCGCCATGGTCTCCAACCTAAGCGAAGAATTCGTCCGAGGCGTGGCTTCTTTGGAAGCCGGTTTGATCACGCTCCTCGACCTCGACAAGGCGCTCGTCGCCTAAGAATAAGAAGCGATTTCCCATGAGTGCCGAACTCGATATGCGTCAATACCTCGACCTCTTTCTACAAGAGGCCGAGGAACAGTTGGAAGTCCTAGAGCAAGAGACCCTCAAGCTTGAGCAGGATCCTTCGTCGGAACGTCTGCAGGTGATCTTCCGGGCGGCTCACACCCTCAAGGGCAGTAGCCGGGCGATGGGCTTCCAAAACATGGCCGAGCTGACGCACGAAATGGAAAATGTGCTCGACCAACTCCGAAATGGGGAACTGGCGATCACGACTCCGATTGCGGATGCGCTCCTTGAATGTTTGGACACTCTGACTCACATGACGGCAGGGATCAGGGAATCGGGCGCTGACGCCTATGAGTGCAAAGCCTTGGTCCTCACTTTGCAGGGATTTGTAGGGGAGATCCCGGCAACCCCGGCGACGCCTCAAACGGCCCAAACCCTCCAGGTCCCGGTCGTGCAGCTTTCGGATTCGGAGCAGGCGGCGCTTGGCGCGGCCAAGAGTCAATCCCCCGTTTACGTGGGGACCTTCAACCTTGATCCCGAATGTGCGATGAAGTTCGTCCGGGCCTTCATGGTCTGTAGCCTCATCGAAGAACAGGGTGAGCTGCTGGTGACGGTCCCCAACCGCGAGGCCCTGGAAGAAGAGGAGTTTGACCACAGCTTCACGTTGTTCTTCCAGACAAAGACGACAATCCCGGCTCTCGAAGTGGCGTTCAAGGGAGTCAGCGAGTTGCGCTCCTTTACGATTACCGAGTGGGAGTCGCAGGATGGACCGGAAGTGAATTCGGCTGAACAGGAGTCGAACTCCGGCGAGGACTCATCGACCGAGCCAGTGGTGGCTCCGGTCGCCGAGAGCAGTCCCGCTGCAACTGCAGCCCCTGCCGCGGCCCAAGCTCCGACGGCGGCTAAGCAGGATCCCAGCAAGAAGCAGGATGCCGGGCAGACCGTCCGGGTGGATGTTTCGCGCCTAGACAACTTGATGAACTTGGTGGGCGAACTGGTCATCGACCGAACCCGAATCGCCCAAATCGGACACGACCTCTCGGCTCGATACGAGGACGCCACGATCGACGCGCTCGGCGAGACGGTGAGCCACATTGCCCGCATCACAAGTGATCTTCAGGACCAGATCATGAAGGCCCGGATGATGCCGATCGAAACGGTGTTCAACCGCTTCCCGAGGGTCGTACGAGATCTGGCTCAGAAGCTGGGCAAAGACGTCAAGTTCGAAATGTTCGGTGGCGAAACCGAACTCGACCGGAGCGTCATCGAAGTCATCAGCGATCCGCTGCTCCACATTCTGCGGAACAGCCTGGATCACGGGCTCGAACTTCCGTCGGAACGAACCGAGGCCGGAAAGCCCGCGCAGGGAACGATCAACCTGATCGCCAAGCACCAAGAGAATCACATCGTCATCGAGATCACCGACGATGGCCGGGGGATCGATGCCGACCGCATCCGACGCAAGGCGATCGAGCGCGGCCTAGTGACGGCGGAGCAAGCCGAACGCCTTACAGACAAAGAGACCCTGAACTTCATCTTCTCCAGTGGCTTTAGCACGGCCGCCGAAGTGAGCGAGGTGAGTGGACGCGGAGTGGGGATGGACATCGTCCGCTCGAACTTGCAGAAACTCGGGGGCATCATTGACCTCGACACGGAAAAAGGGAAGGGGACGAAGTTCAGTCTTCGGCTTCCGCTGACCCTGGCGATCATCCGTGGTTTGCTCGTCAAGGTCGAGGGCGTCGTGTACGTGGTTCCGCTTGGAAGCGTGATCGAGACGTTGCTCGTGAATTCGAGCACGATTCAGACCGTGAAGAAGCAAGAGGTGATCGTGATCCGGGGGATGACGACTCCGCTGATTCGCGTCAAAGCCGCCTTTAGTACCGGGAAGAAGCAAAAAGAATCAACCGAAGATGATCTATACGTGGTGATCGTCGGTCTGGCCGAGCAACGGGTGGGTCTTGTGGTCGACTCTCTTGTCGGAGAACAAGAAGTCGTCATCAAGTCGCTCAACCGGTATTGCGGAGACGTGAAAGGCGTGAGCGGAGCGACGATTTTGGGCGATGGTAATGTTGCCCTGATCATGGATGTAAACAGTTTGGTGGCATAGAACAATGGGTGAAGCGGTAAAGAAAGGGTCAATGGTAACCATTGAGCGGGCGATGAAGGATCTTCCTCCGCTCCCAATGGCGGTTTCGAAGATTATTCAACTCACCAATAGTGCGAACTCCTCGGCGGGTGAAATCGACAAAGTCATTTCATCCGATCAGGCTATTAGCACCAAAGTCTTGCGTGTGGTGAACACGCCCTATTTCGGACTGAGTGGGCAGGTCTCCAGCATCAGCCAGGCGATCATCATCCTGGGGTTTGATCAGGTCCGTAATCTGGTCCTGAGCTTGAGTAGTGCTAAGTTGTTCGAGGCAAAGACACCGGAGTCCAAGCAGATCCAGTTCGCACTCTGGAAGCACGCTTTTGCCACGGCCACCGCCGCTCAGTTGCTAGGTCGGGCCAAGCGACTTGATCCAAAGGACCAAGACTTTGTCTTCAGTTCGGGATTGCTGAGCAATATTGGGGCGCTCTTCCTCGCTTCTCAGTTTAATCGGCCGTATGGCGCTCTCTTTAAGTCCTACACCGATGGCCAGGCGATTCTCTCTAGCTTAGAGGACAAGACCTTTGGGGCGAATCACGCGGAGATTGGCCAGCAACTGTGCGCAGCCTGGAAGTTGCCGCACGATTTGGCCCTGCTCGTGGGGCGCCACGAGGGCCCGTTTGCAGCGGATCCAATTCCGACCTTGTTTGTCGTTCATGCCGCAGACCGTTTAGCACGATTGCTCTGCCTTGATCAGTCCTTTACGACCGAGGGTTGCAGCATCGACGCAGAAGTCTTCAAGTGGCTTCGGTTGTCGGAAAAGGATCTGGAAGAGATCCTGAGCCAGACCAAGGTTAAGCTCGAAGAAGTCGCTGAGCTCCTCGGCCTGTTCGCCTAGTGTCCTAGGCCACGGGCCGATTGGCTTGGTATGTGGAACAAGAGAATTCAGGAGACACACGGATGAGTCTTGGAAACAGTGCAGGTATTTCCTTTAGTGGAATCGGAAGCGGCATCGACACTCAGTCGATCGTCGCTCGCTTGATTGAACTGGAGCGGCTTCCTGTGCAAAGGCTCGACCGGCGCAAGTCGCAGTTGCAACAACGCCAGTCGTTGATGGGCGATTTCAAGGCCCGCCTTGGGAACATCCGGAGTGCCGCCGGCGCCCTCAACAATGCGTCGGCCTTCACCAGTGTGTCGGGTTCGAGTTCCAAGTCCGATGTCGCCACGCTCACTGGATCGAGCACGGCGGCCGAGGGGAGCTACAACCTCAAGGTTTATCAGCTTGCGAGCGCGCAGAAGCTCAGTAGCACTTCTCAGGCAAGCCTGACGACAGCGATGGGGCTGACGGGCACGTTTAAGATCAACGGAAAGACGGTCGAAGTCCTTTCCTCGGATAATTTGTCTCAGATCGCGAGCAAGATCAACTCTGCCGCGGGTGAGACCGCCATCGCGTCAGTTCTAAATGGGGGTGAGGGCAACGCCCTGCTCACCCTGACCAGCCGCGAAAGTGGGACGCTGAAGAACCTGCAGCTTGAAGATGTGAGCGGATCTGTCCTCTCGACCTTAGGCTTTACCCAGACCTCGGTTCGCCAATCGGTGGCCAACGGGGCTGTGAGCTACGGCGCGATCTCTGCCACCGCCAAGCTCAACACGTTTGCTGGCTTCGGCATCACCGGACCGACAAACGTCACCGTGAACGGCACAACGATCAGCGTGGACCCCACCAGCGATGACCTCACGACGCTGGCAACCAAGCTCAACGGAATCGCGGGGATCACCGCCACGGTGGTGAACAGCCAGGAGAACGGACGAACCGTGCACCGCCTCCAGGTTGTGGGCGCCTCGGGAACTCCGACGTTCGGCGGGGAAGGGAATTTCTTCACCGATCTGGGCATCCTCAAGCGAACCAGCGAAATTGTCGGCGCCCGAAATGCCGAATTCAGCCTGGACGGAGTCGGCCTCTCTGCAAGCAGCAACGCCGTCACGACCGCGATTCCTGGGGCGACCCTGACCTTGCTCAAGGCCAATAGCTCCACTCCCGAAGAGTCCACTTTGACGCTGTCACGAGATACCTCTGGAATCAAGCAGCAGGTTTCGACCTTTGTGAATGCCTACAACGACTTGATCTTGTGGGTCAAAGACAACAGTAAGTTTGATTCCAAGAGCTTTGCGAGTGGTCCGCTCTTTGGTGATGCCACGGTCAGCCAGGTGATGGCCGAGCTCTCGACTGAAGTCTTCCGAGATATTCCCGGCAACCCCGGTGGGTTTGGCAATCTAGCCACAATGGGGATCACGTTCGATGACCAAGGGAAGCTGAAGGTTGACGACAATATCCTGACCACCCGGCTGAATTCCGATCCGGCTGCCTTTTCGCGTGCTTTCCGATCCATCGGCTCTGTCACCGGAGCCGACGTGACCTTTGTCAGTAGCACCAGCAAAACGGTGGCGTCGGGAACGGGATCGTATGCGATCAATATCACTCAGCTCGCGACCAAGACCGTGGCGACCGCCAACCAGGCGATGAGTGGCGTATTGGCTCAGAACGAGACCTTAACGTTCAAAGGTGGTCCGTTTGGAACCACCGGCGTGACTCTCCAGGTCTTCGCCGGTCAGTCAATCGATCAGGTCATCGAACGAATCAACTCAAATGCCCAGCTGAAGGATTACGTGGTCGCGAGCAAATCGGGCAACACGTTGCAGTTCACGAGCACTCGGTTTGGAACCCCAGGGGTCTTCACCGTTGAGAGCGATCTTGCGGCCGGAGCCGGCACGACGGGCATCGGCACCACGGGCCAGAGCACGGTGGTGAATGGGGTCGATCTCGCAGGAACGATCAACGGCGAACCCGCCACCGGAAGCGGGCAGTTCCTCACTGGGAAAGACGATCTCGTGACCAACCCTCGGACTGCTGGACTCCAGATTCAGTACGCCGGATCGACTCTTGGCAATGTCGGAACGGTTTCGCTGAGCAAGGGTGTGGCGGCCCTCTTCAGCGAGCGGCTCGATAGCTACACGGCGCTGAATACCGGGCTAGTCTCAAGTGTTGAGGCAGGGCTCGCTCGGCAGATGGAAGATATCGATGACCAGGTCGAGAGTCTCGAGGCCCTGATCACCAGCAAGGAACAGCGGCTGCGGGCCCGGTTCTTGGCAATGGAACAAGCGATCTCGCTTTCCCAGGCTCAAGGTCAGCGCCTTGCTGCGATGCTAGGCAATCGGTAGCCCGGAGGGTGGGAACGGTCACCTTATGAGCGTCTCGCCTCGAGCCGAGGGCTTTTGAGCTTAGGCTCGGTAATCGACCCCGCCACGGCGTGAACCCCGCAAAAATGCGAGCATCCGTTCGAGGATCGTCTGGCGTTCGAAGACTTTTTTCTCCAGGACCGAGTGGAGTTCTGGGCACTGCAAAACGAGCTGGCGAAGCCCTTCGCGGATCGTGGCTTCATCGTGGTCAAAGGCCCCGGACCATCCGCAAACAAAGCACTCCGTGTGGCTCACGGCATTGACGCTCTGGCAGAGCGGACAGCACTTGAGCTTATGCAAGGGGAGTCGCTTGATCGGACTGGATGGAAATGCCATGTGTGTAATGTAGAAGTCGGTGGAATCCGAAAGGTTCCCCAGGGTTGGCGGCCGCTGCGGTAGCCTTTTGGGTCCATGATCTTGCGCGAGATCCTCCACGCCCACATTCCGACCCTCACCGAATCGAGCACTTTTCGGGACGCGGTTGACAAGATGGACATCTATCAGTTCCCTGGACTGGTGGTGGTGGACCCCGCGCAGAAGCCGATCGGGGTGATCACCGAGGGAGATCTGGTCCGGGCACTCCGCGACGGACGTCCGATTGAGGATCGGTCCGCGGAACCGGCTCTCGTCCATGCCACTCAGGGCCCGATCGTCGCCACACCGACGCTCGACGTCGCCTCTGCCCTCCGCCTCATGATGGAGCGGGATATCACTTTGCTCCCCATCGTCGAGGAGGATGTCTTACTGGGGATCGTGCTGCGGGTGGACCTGATGCAAGCCCTCTTGATGAATGCGGCCTCTGCACTTGGCGCATCGTGAAGGCAACTTTGCGTATTTGTGGATATGTCCAGCGTCACCGAGCCGACCCAGCTTCAAGAGGGCAGCGCTTTTCCCGACTTTGAATTGCTCGACCAAAACGGCGAGACTCAAACCCTCGAATCTCTGCGCGGCGAGCCATCGATCCTTTACTTCTATCCGAAGGACGACACCAGCGGATGCACGGCCCAAGCGTGCGGGTTCCGCGATTCTCTACCCGAGTTCAGCGGGGCCCGCGTCGTGGGCGTCTCCCCCGATTCGGTGAAGTCGCACAAGAAGTTTGTTGAGAAGTACTCCCTGAACTTTACGCTCCTTGCAGATACCGAAACGACGCTCTGCAACGCGGTCGGGGTCTGGGTGGAGAAGTCGATGTACGGCAAGAAGTACATGGGCGTCGAGCGAACGACGTTCTTGGTTGATCGCGGGGGCATCGTCCGCAAAATTTGGCGGAAAGTCAAGGTAGACGGCCACGCGGCCGAAGTTGCCGAAGCCCTAAAGCGCCTATAATCATCGGACCGTGTCGGAAATCAAGGATCAAATCACCGAGTTAGCCCAGCTCATGGAAGAGTTCGGGCTGGAAGAAGCACGCCACAACGGTGATGGCTGGATGGTCGAGTTTTCCCGAAAGGTTCCCCAAGAGGGACCGGTTCTTGTGAGTGCGGGAGCCCTTGCCGAGGAGACTGCCGAAGCGCCCAAGCGCGCGAGTCGGCCTAAGGCAACCGAAGGTCCGGCGGCCACCAAGGGGACCCCGGTCAAGAGCCCGATGACGGGAATCTTTTACAATGCGCCGAGCCCGGGTTCGGCTCCATTCGTCACCGAAGGCCAGTTTGTGAACGCAGGCGACGTCATTGGCTTGATCGAGGCGATGAAGGTTTTCAACGAAATCCCCTCGCCGATGTCGGGAACGGTGAGTAAGGTCGTCGCCGAATCGGGACAATTGCTCAACCTGGACGATCCTATCCTCTTCATCGGCTGATGGTGCATCGAATCGGGCTCTTGGGGTTCGGCTGCGTCGGCGGTGGGGTCTGGGACATCCTGAACCACGAGGCCGACCGAATCGCAGAGATCTGCGGCGACCGCGTCGAGATCGCTCGTATAGGGGTCCGGGATCTTGGCCGTCCCCGTTCGGCTCCTCAGGAACTCTTCTCCGACGACTGCCTCTCGATCTGCACGGACCCTTCGCTTGCGGCCGTGATCGAGGTGACGGGCGGAGTGGAACCGACTTGGAGTTGGCTCGAAGCCGCGATCCGAGCTGGCAAGCCGGTCGTCACTGCCAACAAAGAGCTGCTGGCCAAGCGATGGGAGGAACTGATGTCCCTGGGAGGCAAAGTCCGCTTCGAGGCCGCTGTCTGTGCCGGTGTGCCAGTGATCCAGACGCTCCGGGAGGCTCTCGCCACCGATTCGGTGGAGTCCATTTTGGGGGTCATGAACGGGACGACCAATTACATCCTGACCCGAATGGAGCGAGAAGGTCTGGGATTCGACGAGATTTTGGCCGACGCCCAGCGTTTGGGCTATGCCGAAGCGGACCCCACGAGCGACGTGGACGGGTGGGATGCGGCCTATAAGCTCAGGATTCTTTCGCGCCTTGCGGGGGATTGTGCTTCCGGTGCGTGGCAATGCAATGGGATCCGCAGTATCCAACTCGAAGACCTCGAAGCGGCCCGGGCCCTTGGCTATCGGATCAAGCTGCTGGCCCAGTGGCCGCCGGCCCGGGTTGAGCCGACCTTGATCCCCTTGGATCATCCGCTCGCGGCTCTGGAAGGAACTGAGAATGGGGTGAGCTTTGTGGCGAAAAACGCCGGTCGGTTGACGATCACTGGCCGAGGAGCAGGGGCCCATCCGACCGCGGCCGGAGTCGTGGCCGATCTGGTCTGCCTACTGCGAGGGGAACACCGAGACCTGCCCCTGCGCTCGGGTGAGGTCGGAGCTGGTGAGCACGGACAAGATTTTTGGTTCCTGCGAACCGAGCCGGGACTTTGGCCCCAGGCTGAAACGTTCTGCCGAGAGGCAGGAGTATCGATTGTTCGGGCGGTACCCGAACTGGGAGCGGGCATCCTGGTCGGCTGCGAGCGCTCGCGGCTCGAACAGTGCCCTGGAGCGAAGCAAGTGTTGGCGGTGAGAAATGAAAAGCATGATTGAGACCGAGGGATTGGGAAAGGTCTTTGTCGACCAGAAGAAGAATCGCGTTGTTGCGGTCGATGGCGTCACGTTCCGGGTGAATGAGGGCGAAATCTTTGGCCTTTTAGGGGTGAATGGAGCGGGAAAAACCACGACGCTCCGGATGCTCAGCACGATTTTGCAGCCGACTGCGGGCCGAGCCCGTGTGTGTGGTCACGATGTCGTGACCGACGGGGCAAAGGCCAGGGCGAATATCGGTTTTCTGAGTACGAGCACGGCCCTTTATGGCCGGGCAAGCGGCCTCGAAGTTCTTCGCTACTTTGGATCCCTTTATGGCCTGAGCGGGGCCAAGCTCAACGAAAGGCTGGATTACGTCATCGAAAAGCTGGCCCTCCACGAGTTTAAAGATCGACTGTGCGACAAGCTCTCCACCGGCCAAAAGCAGAGAGTCAGCATCGCCCGCACGATTCTCCACGATCCTCCCGTACTCTTCTTTGATGAACCCACGGCCGGACTCGACGTCGTGACCAGCCAAACCGTGTTGGAGTTCATCGAAGAGACCCGGAAGGCGGGCAAGGCCGTGGTCTTCAGCACCCACATCATGCCCGAGGCCGAGCGGCTGTGCGACCGCGTTGCCATCATCCACGGGGGCAAGATCTGCGCCGAAGGAACGATTGAAGAGCTTAAGAGTCAGGCCAACTCGGAGAGTTTTGAAAAGGCCTTTCTCCACCACGTCGGCTACCAACGAGAGGTCGTGTTATGAGTCCACTCAAGCTTGTTTATCTGAAGGAGATGCGGGAGATGCTGCGCGATCGCCGCATCCTGATGTCCTCGTTTGTGCTCCCGATCTTCGTGATGTACATGATGACCCAGCTCTTTGCCTTCATCGGCAACACGCTGGGGAACGAGAAGAACACGGCGATCTACGTCACCCGGAGCCAGAGCCTGGAGCCGCTGGTGGCCTCTTTGAAGGCTGTGCCGAAAAATGACGTGACGGTGGTCGCGAGCCTGGATGAAGGGAAGAAGGCACTTGAAGAAGGGAAGGCCAAAGTGCTGTTGGAATTGCCCGAGCTAGACCCGGCCACGGCCAAGCAGGTCACGATCAAGGCCTACTTCAATTCCGACTCGAATACCAGTTCGCTTGCTCTCCGCAAGGTTGAGACATGGGCGCAAGCCTCTAACCAAGCTGCTCTGAACGTGGCTTTGAAATCGGTGAACCTGCCCCCCGAGACGGCCGAGCCGGTGAAGATTACGCCCGAAGACCAAGCCAAAACCAAGGGCGCTGGGGACTCGATCTTGGTGAGCCTCCTGCCCTACATGCTGATCCTCTTCGTCTTTAGTGGCGGTCTCAGCATCGCCAGCGACCTCGTCGCAGGGGAAAAGGAAAGGGGGACGCTTGAGACGCTTTTGATCTCCCCAGTCGAGAGGATCCAGATTGCCTTGGGCAAATTCTTCTCGCTGCTCTCGTTCTCTCTGGCGACGGCCTTGGTGAGCATTGGGGCCCTCCTGATCCTCGGGCTTACGAATCCAATGACGAAAAAGGTGATGTTCCCCGATTCGCTGGGAATCACCCCGGTGACCTTGATTTCCTTGGTTTTGGTCGTACTCAGCATGGCGGCTTTCTTTGCCTCCATCCAGCTCTGGGCGAGTATTCAGGCGAAGAACATGCGGGAGGCGCAGACCCTGCTTGGTCTGATGAACGTCGTGGTCATCATTCCGGCCGCGTTTAGCCAGCTCTTGGGCCTCACCGGGATCAGCAAGTCCTTCTGGGTTTCGTTCGCTCCGGTCTTGAACGGCGCGGTCTCGCTTCGGGAGACGATGCTGGGGAACTTCAACCCCGTCGGAACAGTGCTGACGATCGCCTGGAACTTGGCTCTTGCCGGGTTCGCCCTCTGGCTGAGCGTGCGGATGTTCCGCAGCGAGACGGTATTGGCCAAGAGTTAGGGGTTAGGGGTTAGGGATTAGGGATTAGGGATTAGGGATTAGGGGCTCCGGTTAACCTCCATGAACATCTCCTTAGCCTCTAGAAACCTACCCAACTGCTTCCCTATCGCCCCACACCCGCTCCGCACGCTAACGTAGCTTCAGGCGGAGTCCGAACTCGGGGCTTTGGTCGGGGTCGCGGCAGATTCTGTCCCCCACGACCTCGGCTCCGAGCTTCTGATAGAGCTGGTGGGCTTGAGCGAACCGCTTATCCGACCATATCTCCATCTGTCGACAGCCGCGGGCATGGGCCTCGGCGATGATATGCCGAAAGAGCGCAAGCCCCGCCCCCAGCCGTCGGGCATCCGGGTGCACGTATAGCCGTTCGAGCGAGCAATCACAGCCGACGATCCGCGGATAATCGTCGATGCTCGTGAGCTCTCCTGATCCAGGGATCGCTTCGGGAAAGACGTGTAGCGCCCCCGTTCCGATGGGGCGGCCCTCGTACTCGGCCAGCCAAAAGCCATGCGGCGCGGAGAAGTGGGCGGCTAGGTCATAGAGATCGGCGTGATACTCATCCGCGTCCCAAGTAAAGCCGTATTCGTGATAAACGGCGGCGACAATGGCCACGGCATGAACTTCGTCACCGAGCTCGAAAGGGCGTAGGCTGAGCACAGAAACCATTGTAGACTCCGAAGGATGCCGCAGAGCCGCGCGATTGTCTTTCTAGGGCCTAAGCAAGTCGAGGTGCTTCCCGTCGAGATTCCGGCACCGGGCCCGGGTCAGCTCTTGGTCCGAACCGAGCTCTCCCAGATCAGCGCCGGGACCGAGATGCGTTGCCTGCGCGGCGACCAGCCCGGCCTGACGAATTGGGGGTTTATCCCTGGCTATATCGCGACCGGCGAGGTCGTGGCGGTAGGCCCTGATTGTCACACCCCCATCGGCACACGCGTCACCCATGGAGGAACCGTTGCTTCGGATCGTCCCCGGCTCTGGGGAGGGCAATCGGGCTTGGCCTTGGTGACCGAAAAGGACGCGGTGTCGACTGGCTCTGTGGCTCTTGACCGGATCGGGATCTGCCATCTTGGGGCGATCGCTCGGCGGGGAGTTCTGGCGTGTGGCAATGTCGAGGGCCAACGGGTCGCGGTGATTGGGCTCGGCCCAATCGGCCAGTGGAGCGCCCGGCTCTTTGCGGCGGCCGGGGCGCAAGTGACCGGATGTGACCTCGACCCTAGGCGTCGGTCGGCCTTGGAACGGGACGGAATCTCTACCCAGATCGACCCGGATCCCGATTTTGAGATTGTGGTTGAGGCGACTGGCAACCCAGCCGGACCTCGGTGGGCCCTGGAATGGCTGCGGCCGGTGGGTTGGGATGCGGTCCCCGCCCCTGGCGCCCGGCAGATCGTGATCCAAGCCAGTTACCCAGGAGATTTTGCCCTCCCGTACCAAGAGGCCTTCAGCTTTGAAGCCCGGATCCACCTGCCTCGACACCGAACGAACGAAGATCTGCGAGCGGTGATGGATTGGGTGGGTAAGGAAAGAGTTGCGACAGAGGGGATCGCGCCAACTGTCTTTCCCGTCGAGGAGGCTCCGGGCGTCTATCGCCGACTCCTGGAGGGTGATCCCGAACTGCTCTCGGTTGCCTTCGATTGGCGTTGATTCGGAAAAAGAAAAAGGGGCTACGGTTGCCCGTAGCCCCGTGTCGAGGCTCCCTGGGTTAGTAGGGAGGGAAAGTTCTCGTTACTTTCCTTCACCCGCTGGCGGTGGGGTTTGTGGTGCACCACCCATGCTGGCCCCAGCTGGCCTCTCTTTCACCGGATTTTGGAAGGTTGCCTGTTCTTCTTTGCTTACCTCGGGCTTATCCCCTCCACAGCCGACTGCGAGGATCAAGAGCGAGACGAGGAGCGTGAGGGAGAACCACTTTCTCATCGATAGGCATCCCACATGTTGTTTTCGGGTTGTTGAGTCAAGTGCGGGTTGGACTTGATCGGGTCCATGGCCTTGGCCGAACCGTCGGCCATCCCGAAGACCGCGATTCCGCCAAACGGAGCCGTGACCGAACCGACACGATTGTTGGTATTGATGACGAAAGTCCGCCCGTTGATGCCGACCCGATAAGGGTTGCCCGATCGAGACCCATCCGGAATCGCCTGGGGCCAACCGAGTCGGTCCCAATCAATGTTGTTGGTGATGATCAGTCCACTGCCAAAGGTGATCTGGCTACCGTGCCGCTGGGCAAAGGCGATCGTGCTGGACGGGTTGGTGACGGCGCTGTTGGAGGTCACGCCTCGGTTCATCCAACCGGTGACGCTTCCTCCGTCGGAACAGGTCTGGGTGCGAGTTTGCTCCATCCCCATCACGCCGCGGAGTACCCAGCCTTCTCCAGTAACGTTGGCGAGATATCCGTTGGTGGCAAAGGAGATGTTGATCCCGTTCGGGTGCGTTTGCAGCCATGCGGGCCAAGTGGCTTTGCTCTTGGGGTCCATGCTATCCCGCAGGATCTCAAGATTCTTGATGTAGGGTTGGGTATCCAGCGTCCATCCGCCATCCAGGGGTACCCACCAGCAGGCTCCCGAACCCATCGGGAAGACATCGTTGCTGTCGTTCATGTACATCTGAACTCCGATCACGAGTTGCTTGGTGTGGGCGATGGCGGTGGCCTTTTTGGCCGCCGTCTTGGCTTGAGCGAAGACCGGGAATAGGATAGCTGCAAGGATCGCGATGATGGCGATGACGACTAGCAGTTCAATGAGCGTGAAGGCTCGGTTGTTTTTCATCTTTGATCACTTCCTCGTCGAATGATTGCTTTCATTATCCAGACCCGTCATCGGGCTGGGTTGTCTTTACGTTTCGACACGGCCTTCGGAGGTTCCTTTCGCCGGGTCAAGTGTCAAGACTATTCTCATTATACGAAACGTTCACCAAAGAACCAATGGTCTGGCATAGAAAATTCGAACAATTTGAAGAAATTTCCCGTAGAGCGTGGGGTGTGTTTTGTATAGATTAAGTTTTTTATCAAAAACTTATACGTAAAAGAATTGAATGCACGCTCCTCGTTGATGCGATTGTATCGCATGGCAGAGTTGGCAATTCGAAAACGATACAAAAAGCATCGCATTGATCCCTTCTGGTTGTTCTCAGTTGCAAGGATTGGCAATTTCCGCGCAAAATGCGCCCCATGTCCGAGACTTCGCCGGCCGAGCTCCGTCGGGTGATCACCGCCAGTTCGGCGGGCACGCTGATCGAATGGTATGACTTCTACCTCTTTGGGGTCATGTCGACAGTGATCGCCCAGCACTTCTTCCCGCAAGGGAACGAGATGGCGGGCTACTTGAACACCCTAGCGACCTTTGCCGCTGGCTTCATTGTCCGCCCGTTTGGAGCCTTGGTGTTCGGCCGAGTCGGAGATTTGGTTGGGCGCAAGCATGCCTTTATGGTGACCCTTTTGATCATGGGGGTGGCCACGGTGGCGGTCGGATTGATTCCCGATTACACCCAGATCGGAGTCTTGGCGCCGATTTTGTTGGTCTTCCTCCGTTTGCTCCAGGGTCTCGCGATGGGTGGTGAATATGGCGGAGCCGCGACGTATGTTGCCGAGCATTCCCCGGTTGGCCGTCGAGGTTTCTTCACCAGTTTCATCCAGACGACTGCCACGCTGGGCTTGCTGATGGCGCTGGCCGTGATCTTGGGCGTCCAGGGAGCGCTCGGCAAGGAGGCGTTTGAAGAATGGGGTTGGCGTATTCCGTTCCTGCTTTCAGCCATTCTGGTCGTGTTCGCGGTGCTGATTCGGTCGAAGCTGAGCGAATCTCCCCTCTTCTTGCGGATGAAGTCGGGCGGAAAAGCGGCCGTGAACCCTTTGAGCGAGAGCTTTATGAACCCCGCGAATCGGCGGTTGGTCTTGATTGCGCTCTTTGGCGCCACAGCCGGTCAGGGGGTCATTTGGTACACGGGCCAGTTCTATGCCCACTCCTTCATGATAAAGACCCTCAAGCTGGATCTGTTCACGGCGAGTTGGATCTTGGGGATTGCTCTCCTGCTCGCGACCCCGCTCTTTATCTTGTTTGGCCACCTCAGCGACCGGATCGGCCGCAAGCCATTGATGATGGGCGGGCTGGTCTGCGGTTTGCTGTGCTACTGGCCGATCTATCGCGCGATGATGGCGGCGGGGGGCTATGATCCCGCCAATCCGGGGACCCAGCTTTTTGCTGCCGACCCGAAGGCGCTGGTCTTCTTGATCTTCATTCAAGTGGTCTTTGTGGCGATGATTTATGGACCGATCGCGGCGTTTCTGGTGGAGCTCTTCCCAGTCCAAATTCGCTACACCTCCATGTCTTTGCCCTACCACCTGGGTAATGGTGTTTTCGGTGGGCTCACTCCGTTTGTTGGGACCTATCTTGTGGCAAAAACGGGGAACCCCTACGCGGGGGTGCTCTACCCGATGGCGATCGCGCTCCTCACCCTGGTCGTGGGCGGGTTGCTCATCAAGGAATCCCCACCCGAAGAGGCTCTGGCCGAAGCCTAGGTACCAAGAGCAAGCCGGATTGCTTCTTGGACGTCGGCTACCTTCGTTTCTCCCGGCGGGAGGTCCGCCAGGGAAGTGGGGCAGTGCCAGCTCGGCTTCTCGTGGACATGGTGCCGCAAGCCCCGTGCGAGGGCTGAAAGTTGGTTCGCCCGGATCGAGTCTCCCTGGGCGTGGGCAATAGCAGCGAAGCCGATCACGGCATGGAGAGCGTGGGTTGGCTGGTTGATATACTCGACGTGGAGTAGGGCCGACCTATAACCCTCAATGGCGGGGTCCCATTTCTCCTGGATGAGGTCGATGTCCGCCACGGAGAGGTCGCAGGAAACGAGGCCCCAACGATCGCCGATCTCCCGAAACCGGCGTTGGCAATCGAGATATTTGTCCCGGGCTTGATCGAATTGGGATCTCTTGTAGGTCACGTCGGCCAAGGCGAAGAGTGTCTGGGCTTCACCGCTGGGATCTTGAAGTTCGCAGAAAATCGCGTGAGCTCGGCTGAGATTCGCCTCTGCCTCGGTCAGCAAGTCGAGATCGGTCTCGACGAGGCCGAGATTGTTGAGGGTGGTGGCGGTTCCGAGGAGGTCACGGAATCGGCTGCGGAGAACAAGACACTCCAGAAAAAGGGTTCGGGCCGAATCAAGACGGTCTTGGTGCCAGTGGAGCAGTCCGAGATTGTTCAGCGAGGACATCAGGTCTTGTTCGTGGCCAGCTGCCCGGCGGACCTCGAGTGCCGCCTCGTGGGCTTTTTGGCTCTCTGGGAGCAGACCAAGTTCGCTCAACACCAAGCCAAGATTGCTCTGGATCGCAGCCCAGGTGCGAGAATCGGCTTCTCTTGAGGTCGGTGTGCTGGCGGTCTCTAGCCGAACTCGAGCAAGATCCAGATCACCTCTTTTCCAAGCAAAAATACCTAAAGAGGAGAGCAGCTTTGCGCTGAGCACCGATTCGCGGGGAACACCCTCGACAAGCTGAGTGAGGATGTCTTCGGCAATGCTCCAGAGGCCTCGGGTCCGCCAGAAGCGTGAGAGAGCGATCCCGAGTCTCGCGGCGAGTTCAGGCTCTTCTAGCCTAATCCCGAGGCGGATGCCTTCTCGCAGGTTCTCGTACTGCTGATCCAAAGTTTTGAGAAGACGGGATTGATCTCCTCCGAGGAAGAGCGCTTCTTGATCCTCGGCGAACTCAACCGTCCAACCCAACAATTGATGCTCGGCCGACTGTCGGTTGGACGGAGATTCTCCCAGGAGTTGGAGGGCGAAATCGCGCAGCGGTTTGAGGAACCGGACGGACTCTCCGTCCCAGCTCAAGAGAGAGTTTTGGTGGAGCGATTCCAGGCTTCGGTCGATGCCGACACGGTGAGGAAGAGCCGCCTCGGCTGCTTCCAGAAGGACGGGACCGGGAAACAGGGAAAGCGTTTTCCAGACCTCTTGGTCGAGGGGGTCGCAGAGATCGTAGCTCCACCGGATGAGACTTTCTAGGTTCCTTTGGCGCTGGATCGAGGTTCGTCGGCCCGAGGATAGAAGGTCCGGAACGTCGGCTAGGCTTAGTTCAAGGTCAGCAAGATCGGAAGTGCTCAACCGGGCGGCCGCGATTTCGAGGGCAAGGGGAAGACCATCAAGCCCCCGGCAGATTTGCCCGATTGCTTGCGAGTCTCCGGGCCGAAACATGTACCCGACCAGCTCGGCCCGGGCGCGAAAGAGACGGACGGCAGCGGAGTCCTCACCCTCGACCTCGAGAGGATCCAGATAAATGACCTTTTCAAGTGAGAGTTCTAAGGGGGCGCGTGAGGTACAGACGACTTTGGCGTCGGGGCATCCAAAAAGTAAGGCGTCAACGGTGTTCGCCGCGGAATCGATGAGATGCTCGCAGTTATCGAAGACCAGGAGGATGGGCTTCCCAGCGGTTCGGTCGCGGAGCTGTTCGATCCAGGTTACTGTGGGGTGTTCGGGCAGTTCGAGAGTGCGGCGGATCTGAGGCTCAAGATCCTGCTCTGAAGAGAGATGACTCAGATCAATAAACCACGCTCCGGATGGGAAGCTCGCCATCCGCCGGTGGGCAAACTCAACGGCGAGCCGAGTTTTGCCAGTCCCGCCCGCGCCAACAAGCGTGGTGCACCGGTGAGAAGACTGAGCTTGAACCAGCGCTGTAACTTGCGGGCCTCGCCCGACAAACGTAGTCCCAAAAGCGGGAAGGTTATTCGGCGGGAGTTCGATGCCCCTCAGAGGAGGGAATGACTCGGGTAGTCCGGGCAAGGCTAGCTGGTGGACCGGAATGAGCCCCTCTGCATCTTTGACCCGATGAACACCCAGATCGTGGAGCCAGTCGGAGCGAATTTCCTGGCTCGCGGCCTCCGAGACGAGCACCTGCCAGCCCCAGGCAAGACCCCGGAGTCGGGCGGTGAAGTTCACCTCGTTCCCATAAAAGTCGCTTTCGCGGAGTTCGCTTTCACCCAGGTGGATCGCCGCGCGGACCCTTAATTCAGCTGGAGTTTCCCATTTTTGAGCCCGGAGTTTTGGAAGCCAATCTCGCAAAAATTCGGCTGCCAGCTGGGCGGAAGGGACGGTGATAAAGTGAGAATCGCCTTCTCCTCGACTCCGGTGGCGGGTCCCGTTCACGGTTGATAAGGACTCATCAACCAAGCGATCCATGAGGGCCATGTCTGCTCGCATGGTTTCCTCATGATCCCGCCAGAGTTGGGTACTCCCTTCGACGTCAGTGAAGACGTATGCCCATCTTCCAATCATTACCGGGGCGGAAGTTACCCGTCCGCGACTAGCTGAGTTGGCGCATGGCGGCCAGAATGCGCTCGTTTTCTGGTCCAGATTTGACGGCTGTGCGGAGGTAACGGCCGTTGAACCGGGGGGAAAGGGAATCGCAATTCCTCAGATAGACCCCGTGGGCCCTCAGGCGCTTAACTTGAGCTTGGGCGTCCGAGCTGGCGAGCTCAATCATGAAGTAATTCGCCTCGGCCGGCAAAGCGCGAAAGCCGGGAATCGCTGAGACCGCGGCCCGGAACGCTTCCCGGAGCCGATGTGTCTCTTGGGCCATGCCAGTGTAGTAGTTCGCGTCGGAGAGGGCCTCGATCCCGGCGAGCTGACCGATTAGGCCGACCGACCACGGCGGGGAGAAGAGCTCCATCGAGCGAATCCAGTCGGGGTCCCCTACCAGATACCCGACTCTGAGTCCGCTCAGAGCGTAGTACTTGCTCATCGACTTGCTGATGATCAATCTGGGGTCTTCGATACCTTCGGCACTCATCCCGGGGCCGGCAAAATCGATGTAGGTCTCATCCACCCAAAGCTTCGTGTTGGAATCGAGCTGGGCCAAGAGGTCGCGGATGAATTCGGGGGCCACGACTCGGCCGGTAGGGCTGTTGGGGTTGACGAGAATGACGAGCCGGGAGCCCTGGGCTGTCCGCGCCAGATCCGCCAAATCGGGCAAGAAATCGGATTCAAACCGGAGTTCGGCTCGGCGCAGGTTGGCTCCAATCACGTGCTCGGCTAGGTGGGCATATTCCCCATACATCGGGTCCAAGATCGTTACCGTGTCCCCGGGCTTGATCAGCCGCGGCAAGGCGAGGAACATCAGCGAAGAAGTTCCACCGCCGATCAAGACCCTACTGGGATCAATCCCTCGGAACTCGGCAATGGCACGCCGAAGGCCGTCGCCGTGCGTCGGAGGGCTCGTCTTGATCAGCCAAGGCAAATGTTCGCCAATCGAGGCAACCACCCCGGGGGCCGGTGGGTACCAGGCATCGAGGACGTCGGCGTCGACAATTTCGCTGCGTCCCGAAAGGTCTCGAAGATCCACGCCAATGGCTTCAAAAGAAGCGCCGCCATGAAAAGCCTTGGGAACCGTCACCATCTTTCTTGGTTACGCGCCGAAGCGGAAGGAAATTGCGGGTCCGATTTCTCCATAGAGAATGCGAATCGTGTTATCCTAAGGATGCGATGAAGCGATACGTATTCCACTCACTGGAAGCGGGGCCGAAGGCAATTGCCCGGCTCCTTCGTGTTTTTCCGACCGATCGACTTGACGAAAGGCTAGACGCCAACCGATACACTGCCCGCGAGATCATCGCCCACTTGGCCGATGTGGAAGAAGTCCACTTAGGCCGGATGCGAAAGGCCTTGGCGACAGAAGGCTACAAGGCTGAGCCGTTTGCCCACGATGAGCGGATCGTCGAGCACCACTACGCGGACAAGGACGTCTACCACGAGGCCGAAGTCCTCGAATCTCGACGCGAGATGACTTTGGGATTCCTGCGGGATCTGACCGATGAGCAACTCCACCGGCACTTCATCGCCCCGAGCGGAGACGACATCGATATCATCACCTACGCCGAACTCGTGGTGAGTCACGATATGTATCACCTCGAACAGTTGACGCAGTACCTCGCCAACGAAGCGGCCGTTCTCCACTAACCGGAATCGATCTCGGCTTCGGGCTTTGCGGTAACGTTCCGCACATGACCGAAGCCGAGATTTCTGTCTCTGAGGTCCAGTCGCGGCGCGCTGAGCTCTTTTTGGTGGACGTGCGCGAGTTGGACGAACTCCAGATTTGCAAGTTGGATTACGACCTCCACATCCCGATGGGCGAGGTCCCCACGAGAATCGATGAAATCCCCCGAGACCGCGAGGTGGTGATCTATTGCCGCTCGGGAGGGCGGAGCGCCCAAGTCGTGGGATACCTACAGGCCCAAGGATTTTCGAACGTGGATAACATGGTCGGTGGGACTCTCGCTTGGAGCAAGGAAGTCGATCCGGCGATGCCAACCTACTGAGTCTTGTCGGGCAGTTTTCACGTCATGAAATCCATGCGGGTTGGTTGGACTCTGTGTTGGGTGGCGGCGGCGACCTCTGGGGTGGCCCGGCCCGTGGCGCCCAAGCCACAAAACCCACCGCTGCCGACGGAGGCCGAATTTCGAAAGATGCCTGAACCCCGGGTTCAGGGCCAGTCCGCCCTGATCATGGATGCGGCCAGCGGACGGATCCTTTGGGAACAAGCAGGCCAAGAACCCCGGTTTCCGGCGAGCACGACCAAAATTCTGACCGCCTTACTCCTGATCGAAAACACCGATCCGGGGGACATCATCACCGCGCCCCCCGAGATCAACACGATCGGAGAATCGAGCATTCACCTCAAGCCAGGCGAGCGGCTCACGGCCGCCGATCTCCTCAAGGCGATCATGCTCCGAAGTGCTAACGACGCCTGCTATGCCATCGCGGTGCATGTGGCCGGGTCGCAGGCTGCGTTTGCCGAGTTAATGAACCGTCGGGCCCGAGAGCTTGGATGCTCGGCCACCCACTTCGTGACCCCGAACGGCCTACACGATCCTGACCACGTGAGCAGCGCCCGCGACCTTGCCCTCATGACCCAAGAGGCGCTGGAGCATGAAGAGTTTCGGGAGGTTGTCCGGATGACCTCAGCCACCCTACAGCGTGGCCCGGGTCCGGCCGACGCTTTCTTGAGGAATCGCAACTCGCTCCTCGGCAAGGATCCGACGAATCAGGGCGTTAAGACTGGCTATACGGTTCCCGCCGGACGGTGCTTTGTCGGCCTCAGTGTGTCCGAGGGGCGAGAGGTGATCACGGTCATCCTCAAGAGTCCCGATTGGAAGCGCGATACCCAAATCCTCGCTGGCTGGACCCACGCTCACTACGTTGCCCAGCCGCTGATCGGGGATTGGGCCGAGGCGAAGGTCCCGGGTCTGAGATGGCCGTTGGGTGGCCTTCTCGATGCCGACTTGCCGTCTAGTGTCCTGGTCCGACCCGGTGAGTCTATCGAAAGCGTCCGAACCACGTGGTCGGTACCCGAGACGTTTGGCCCGGCAGACCGGCTGGGAGAGCTTGTCATCGGGTTTGCCGGTGGGGAAAATCTTCGGTACGAGATTCGGTCGAAAGTGGCGGGGGCGCGCCCAGTCGTGAACCTGCCCGAAGTCAAGGCGGCTCGGCTTGGATGGTTGGGCTACGGGGGCATCGGTGTGCTCCTCGTCGCCACGTTTGTGGGCTTGTTCGGTAGTATCCGTAGATCGGGTCCTCATGGAAGATCGAGAACGTCTGCACAAGTACATCGCCCGCGCCGGGGTCACCAGTCGCCGAAAGGCTGAAGAGCTGATTCAACAGGGCCGGGTGACGGTCAACGGCGAGATCGTCACCACCATGGGGGTCAAGGTGGACGACAGCGACGAGGTCGTGGTCGATGGCAATCCGATTCGCCCTCAACCGATGGCCTACGTCTTGCTCAACAAGCCGACCGGCGTGGTGACGACTCTCTATGACCCTCAGCGCCGCCCCACCATCGTGCGGTACCTGCCCGACCTGGGGATCGCGATCAAGCCGGTGGGAAGACTGGACCAAGACACGGAAGGTCTGCTCATCTGTACCAACGATGGCGAGCTGGCCGCCCGCTTGGCCCACCCCCGATACAACGTGGACAAGGTCTATCAGGTGACGGTGCTCGGTCTTCTGGAAGATGAAGACATCCACAAACTGGAGACCGGGATCTTCATCGAAGGCAAGCGGACGGCGCCGGCCAAGGTCTCGCTTTCGCACCGCTCGCCCGAGGCCACATCCTTCCGAATGACCATCCACGAGGGCCGGAACCGGCAAATTCGGCGAATGTGCGAGGCGGTCGGGCACCCCGTCAAGGTCTTGCGCCGGATCAAGATCGGCCCGGTGACCGGGCGCGGGATGCGGACCGGCGAGGCACGGATGTTGACCCAAGAAGAGATCTCTAAGCTAAAGCAACTCGTGGGGTTGGTCGATTCGGTTCCGGCTCCGCGGCCCAAGCCAGGACGCCGGCGTGGCTAGGTTCTTCGAGCCTGAAGAGATTGGAGACTCCATCCTCACCGAGCGGGTTTCAGTCATCGGTTTCGGAAATCAAGGCCACGCCCATGCCCTGAACCTGCGCGATAGCGGAGCCTCGGTGAAGGTTGGGTTGCCCGAAGGCGCACGGCGACGTCCGGCGGCTCTCGAATCTGGATTTGAGGTTCTCACCACCGAGGAGGCCGTGGCGGGCGCGAGTCTGGTCATGGTCTGCGCACCGGATAAGGCGATCCCCCAAGCCTACCGAGAATCCATCGAGCCGCATCTTCAGCCTGGAGCCGCGCTCCTTTTCTGCCACGGCTACCATGTCCACTTCGGCACGGTCCCGTTGCCCACCGGAGTGGATGTGGGGCTGGTTGCGCCCAGCGGACCGGGGGTCTCCTTGCGCGACCTTTACGCCCGCGGGATGGGGATGCCTTGCCTGGTGGCAGTAGCCCAAGACGCGACCGGCACCGCCTGGAACCGGGTGACGAGTTACGCCGCAGCAATCGGCTGCGGACGGGCAGCGATTATCGAATCGACCTTCCAGGAAGAAACAGAAACCGATCTCTTCGGTGAGCAAGCCGTCCTGGTGGGAGGGTTGATGACCTTTATTCGGGCGGGTTACGAGACCTTGGTGAAGGCCGGATACCAGCCCGAGGTGGCTTACTTTGAGTGCGTCCACCAGGTCGCCATGCTGGCCGGAATGATTCAGCGGAATGGGATCGGGGGGATGCTGGCGGGGATCAGCGACACCGCGGGCTATGGGGCGTTGGTGGCGCAATCCAGACTCGATACAACTTTGCTTCGGGGGGGTATGCAAGACTTGTTGTCCGACGTTCGAAGTGGGCGCTTTCATCGGGAGTGGCAGTCCCAGATCAGAGCCGGGACCCCAAAGTTGCAGGACGGCATCGCCGAGGAGTTGGCGAGCGACCTTCAACAGGTCGGCGACGAGTTGCGGGCCCGGATGCCTTTCTTGCGCAACTAGTCGATCTCGAGTGACCGAAACCGCTTCTCGGTGGTACTGATCTGCTCGGTCAGAAGCCGATAGGCGATGTTGACCCGGCGGTTGAGCTCTTCGGCTTCCTTACGTTCCTGCGACCCGGTGGGGAAGCGGTTGGGGTCGCTGCGCTTGTTGAGCCTTTCAAATGCCTTGCGGATTTCGTCAAACGGCGCGGTCTCGCCGACTCCCAGAATCCGTCGCGCCAGCTCGATCTGCTGCTCCTTGGGAGCTTGCTGATCTCCGTTGGGCGAGGTCGATGGCTCAGTCGGGGCGCCGGGGATTGGGGGCGGGGTCTTGCGGGGTCCACCGAGCGCATCATCGAGTTCGCGCCGTGCGGCCGCATCCAGATCCCGAACTCGGTCGAGTTCGTGGTTGACATAGGAGCGGAGAAGATCGTAGGCTCGACGGGCGGTACTCACGGTTGCTCTAGATTCTAACGCGAATCCCGATAGAAAAGTCCTTCCACTCGCCACGATTGAACCGAACGAAGGACCTTAGGTCCAGATTTTTGGTGAGTTTAAGCTGGCCTTCGACCCGGTAGAAGTCGTTTCGCTCTCGCCAGACCCTCGCCCAGCCGATGGTGGTCTGGGCCAAACCGTCGGGAGTGGTGTAGGTAAATCGAAGGTCGGTTAAGTCTTCGCTCCGGTCTTGGGCCAAGTCGTGAGGCCGGCGAAAACCGACGTACTCGCCGGTCACGCGAGCCGGTCCCCATGGGCGGCTGATGTGCGCCCCGCCCGCAACTCGGTACCCGCGACCGGGGCCGGGCGAGGATTCGGGAGATCGGAAGGGACCCAAGCTGGTGGAGGCGGCCCCGAGGTGCTCGCCAACGACGGCGCTGAGGCCGACATCGGGGGACCCCACCCTGACTAGAATTCCGCGCAGAAGGTTCTTTCCGTTATCGAAAGCTGCGACGGTGACTGGGATGCGGTTGCGAGTGAAGTCTTGATCAAACCTCGCCGCAAGAGCCGCCTCCCGGAGAATGGTTCGGTCTCCGAATGGAAGGTACTGCCGACCCAGCCTCCAGCGCCCCGGGTCTTCGACGTAAGCCTCGTCGATCTGTTCGCGGTCAATATCTCCGGAAACCTTCTGAAGTCGTTCGGTGACCAAAAGGTAATAGCCTGGCTCTAGGTTCAATCCGAAGCCGACGACGCTATGGCGGCCCATGGGGTCATACCATCGCAGCTTGGCTCCACCCCCCGACTCGGTGGTGTAGTGGAGCCGGAGGTCGATACGGAGGCTGAAGTCCGGGGTTTGAGCCCAGCCCAGCGTCGCGGCACCGACCAGAGCAAATCCTAGGCTCTTCAAGAGTCCTCCTTGGCGAGATACTGGGCAAGTTGGGACTGGGGGATAACCGTTTGGTTTCCAGATAAAAGTTCCTTGACCGTGGCGGTCTGCTCGGCGATCTCCGTTTCTCCCAGAATCACCGCATACTGAGCTCCAATGCGATCCGCAAGTTTGATCTGGGCCTTGAGACTGCGACCATCCATATCGTATGTAGCCGCAAGTCCGGTAGTGCGAAGTTCGGCGGCGAGACTCCTCAGCCGCGCTCGGCCGGCTTCATCGGCGGCAATCAAGAAGGCCGCGACTTGGGGTTCGGTTGGTAAGGCTCCCTGACTTTCTTGCACTAGGAGCGCCCTTTCCAAGCCCATCCCAAAGCCGACGCTGGGGGTTGGCGGGCCTCCGAGAGCTTTCAAAAGCCCATCATAGCGACCGCCGCCACACAAAGCCGTCTGGGCACCGAGAGCCGTGGAGTGGACCTCGAAAACCGTATCGGTGTAATAGTCCAAGCCCCGAACGATCTCCGGCGAGATTACGAAGGGGATTTCGGCCTCGGCGAGGATCGAACAGAGGGAGTCAAAAGTCGATTTCGATTCGGGCTCCAGATAATCCAGGACCTTGGGGGCTTTCTGCAGAGCCTCGATCATGACCGGGTCCTTGCTATCGAGCATCCGGAGGGGATTCCGTTCAGCGCGGGCTCGGTCTTCGGGGTCCATGTCCTTCAGAACCGGTTGGGCATGAGCGAGCAGGGCCTCGCGGTAGGCCTCTCGCGTAGCGGCGCGTCCGATCGAGTTGAGCTTGACTTGGAGTGAGCCAATACCTAGAGCTTGGTAGGTGCGGACAGCGATTTCGATGATCTCGGCATCGGCCTCTGGGCTCGCCACTCCGATGAGCTCGCATCCGAGTTGGTGGTGCTGTCGGTACCGACCCTTTTGGGGTCGTTCGTATCGGAAAACCGGGGTTGCGACATAGCAGAGTCGGACGGGCTGGCCATCTCCGGCGAGACGGTGTTCCAAGTAGGCGCGCATTACTGGGGCGGTGCCTTCGGGCTTCAGGGTGAGGTCACGATCGCCCTTATCCTTGAAGCTATACATCTGCTTGGTGACAACCTCGCTGGTATCCCCGCTTGTGCGCACAAAGAGCTCGGTGTCCTCAAAGATGGGGGTCCGGATTTCGCGGTAGCCGTATTGCGTGACAAGGCGCAAGAAGGCTTGTTCGGCCGCTTGCCAGCGATAGATCTCGCTGGGGAGGATGTCGTGAGTCCCACGCGGGGCCTGGTAGGGCATCTCTCTATTATGCGGGGCTTGTCGGACGTTGACGCGGGCGGGGCCGCTTCGGGTATATTGCTAGTTTGCGCTACTTGTCCCTGCGTAACTTCCCCCGGAGGCCTGAATGAAGGTTATTCAGCCGACTTCGAAGCGGATTGGCCGCTACCTCGAAGTCCCCAACCTCATCGAACTGCAACTTAACAGCTACAAATGGTTCCTGGAAGAAGGTCTTCCGGAACTCTTCAAGACCTTTAGCCCCATTTGGGATTTCACCCAAACCAACTACATCGAGTTCGTCAACTTCAACTTGGGCGAACCGAAGTACTCGCTCCAAGAGTGCCGCGACCGGGATATGACCTTTGAGGCCCCGATCAAGGCGACGGTGCGATTTGGCGGCAAAGATCGGGAAGAAATGGAGACTGAGGTTTACCTCGGCGACCTGCCCTTGATGACCGACAAGGGAACCTTCATCATTAACGGCCGCGAGCGCGTCATCGTCTCGCAGCTGAGCCGATCTCCGGGCCTCTACTTCGAAGAAGGGGTGGACTCGGCGATGCAGGTGGTGGTCTCGGCTCGGGTGATTCCGACCGAAGGGCCCTGGCTGGAGTTCGAATCGGACTCGAACCAGGTCGTCCACACCCAGATTAGCCAGACCAAAAAGCTCCCGCTGACCCAGCTGATTAAGGCGCTCCATGCCTTCTTCGACAGCAGCAACCCCGAGCGACTCCGCGGACGGATCCGCAACCGGCGCTTGGTCAAGGATTCCTTGCGCAAGAAGCTGGCGGATCCGATCGTCGATCCGGAGACCGGCGAAGTTCTGGTCGAGCGGGGAACCATCCTGACCCGAAGCGTCTTCAAGACCCTGCCCGAATCGGTGATGGATCAGGAAGTTCTGAGCGAAACTCCGCTCGGGACCAATGAAGAAATTCTCTTCGCCTTTGGCACCGAAGTCACCCTGGAAAAGCCGAACCACGAGCAACTGGCCGGAATGCGCCCGCTCGCGGATATCAAGGAAGGGGACAAGGTCATCATCGGCCGCCTGCAACTGATCGACAAGGACACGGCTCGCAAAATCGAGTCGATGGAATTCGAGACCCTTGACCTGCTCCAGGTGCCTCAATTGGTGAACTCCACGTTGGAAGTCGACAAGACGACGACCATGCGGGAGGCGATGCTCGATATCTTCAAGCGTCTGCGACCGGGTGAAGCGGCTACCGAAGATGCGGCCAAGCAGCTGATCTACAACCAGTTCTTCGAAGCCAAGCGCTACGACCTCGGAAAGGTTGGTCGCCGGTTCTTGAACAAGCGACTGAAGATCGAGGTTCCCCAAGACGTGCGGAACCTCACCAGTGAGGACCTCGCAGCGATGATGGTCGCGATGGAGCCCTACCTGGCCAAGGACGCCGAGCGGGACGACATCGACGACCTCCGCAACAAGCGGGTCCGAAGCGTCGGCGAACTCTTGCAGAGCCAGCTGAGACTCGGCTTTGTCCGGATGGAAAAGGTCGCCCGGGAACGGATGACCAGCGCCGACCAAGACAACCTCTTGCCGGGCATCATCCTCAGCGTCAAGCCGGTGAGCGCCAGCATCAAGAGCTTCTTTAGCAGCAACCAGCTCAGTACGTTCATGGATCAAACGAACCCCCTGAGCGAGCTGACCAACAAGCGACGTCTTTCGAGCCTTGGACCTGGTGGTCTACAACGAACCAGCGCCAAGCTGGAAGTCCGCGACGTCCACCGATCGCACTACGGCCGGATCTGCCCGATCGAGACCCCAGAAGGTCCGAACATCGGTCTGATCAGCCAGCTCACCACCCACGCCCGGGTCGATGAGTTCGGCTTCATCATGACGCCGTACCGCAAGGTCGTCGATGGTTACATCACCGAAGAGATCATCTACCTGACGGCCCAAGAGGACTACACCTATCGGATTGCTCCGGCCGACATTGCCACCGACGAGACTGGGCTGATTGCCAGTGAAAAGGTCCAGGTGCGCTGTCCGGGTGGTGACAAGGAATTCGGAGGCGCAAGCTACCCGATCGTCCCGCGAGAAAGAGTCGAGTTGGTCGACGTTTCGCCGGTCCAAATCATCTCGGTTGCGACCGCTCTGATCCCGTTCCTAGAAAACGACGACGCAAACCGCGCTCTGATGGGTGCGAACATGCAACGGCAGGGCGTGCCCTGTCTGCGCAGCGATGCGCCGATCGTCGGTACGGGATACGAACGAACTGCGGCCGTAGACTCGGGCGCTGGAATCGTTGCCCGCCGAAGTGGGGTGGTCGAAAAGGTGACGAGTCTTGAGCTGACTGTCCGAACGGACACCGGCGAACTCGATCGCTACGACCTCATGCACCTGGTGCAGAGCAACAAGTCGACCTGTTTCACCCACCGGCCGGTGGTCTGGCCGGGTCAACGGGTTCTGCAAGGCGATCCCCTGGCCGATGGCCCGACCTGCGATAACGCCCGTTTGGCGCTCGGCAAGAACGTTCTGGTGGCCTTTATGCCCTGGGGCGGTTACAACTACGAAGACGCCATTTTGATCAGCGAGCGTTTGGTGAAGGACGATGTGTATACGTCGATCCACATCGAGCGCCACGAGATCGAGGCGGTCGACACCAAGCTCGGACCCGAAGAAATCACCCGGGACATCCCGAACGTCGGCGAAGACGCTCTGAAGGATCTCGATGAAAACGGGATCATCCGCGTGGGAGCCGAGGTTCGACCGGAGGACATCTTGGTCGGAAAGGTTGCCCCGAAGGGTCAGACCGAAATGACCGCGGAAGAGCGACTGATCATCGCGATCTTCGGAAAGAAAGCCGAAGAGACCCGCGACGTTTCGCTCCGACTGCCGCACGGCGAAAAGGGAACCGTCGTCGACGTCAAGGTCTATAGCCGCTATAAGTACAAGGAACCAATCAGCGGCAAGATCTATAACGAGAGCAAGAAGCGCGAGAACCTCTACACCGACGAGTTCCTCGATGAAGAGCGCATGCTGGTTCAGATCCCCGGAGACGAACTCCCGGCCGGGACCAACATGACCGTTCAGGTCTACATCGCCCAAAAGCGAAAGCTGATGGTCGGAGACAAGATGGCCGGACGCCACGGAAACAAGGGTGTCATTAGCCGGGTCATGCCGGTTGAAGACATGCCGATGTTGATGGACGGGACCCCGGTCGACGTCGTTCTCAACCCGCTCGGGGTTCCCAGCCGGATGAACATCGGGCAGATCCTCGAAACTCACCTCGGCTACGTTGGACGTAATCTCGGACTTCGGTACGAGTGCCCGGCCTTCGAAGGGGCCAGTGAGAAGGAGATCCTTGCCGAGGTGGATGCTTTGGCGGCTCACTTCCGACGCAAGTCTCTGGAGAACTTTGTCCGCTCGGAGCTTGACCTCGAAGTCAGCTTCGAAAAGGATGACCTGATCGAAGGCATGATGGCCAAGGTCGAGGCGAAGCTCCGAACCCTCGGTCAAATCCGGCTCGAAGAAGTCAGCCGGATCGTGGCTGGCCCACCGGTCAAGAGCACCGAAGAGCTTCTGAATCTGGACTTCGAAAGCTTCGAGCCAGTGGAGTTTGAAGACGAGGAGCCGGTTTATCAAGCCAGCGACGAGGTGTACGCCGGAATCCTGGATCGTATCCAAGAGAACGTCTTCACCCGGGCTGGACTGGATCCGAAGTCGTGTAAGTCCATCGTTCGCGATGGTCTCACCGGGGACGTGCTGCCCAACCCGATCACGGTCGGGGTGATGTACATCCTCAAGCTTGAGCACCTTGCCGACGAAAAGATTCACGCTCGCTCGATTGGCCCATACTCACTTGTCACGCAGCAGCCGCTGGGTGGTAAGGCGCAGTTCGGTGGTCAGCGCTTCGGTGAAATGGAAGTCTGGGCCCTTGAGGCCTACGGCGCGGCCTATACCTTGCAAGAACTCTTGACCATTAAGTCCGACGACGTGATGGGACGGGTGAAGGCCTACGAAGCGATCGTGAAGGGTGAGAACATTGCCGAACCTGGCATCCCCGAATCGTTTAAGATCCTAGTGAACGAACTTCGCTCACTGTGTCTTAAGGTTTCGGTCGAAGATGCGGAGAACAAGGAGTTCAACCTGAAGGATCTGGATGAGCTGGGTGGCGGCGGGGATGACGCTCGCTTGGCCCGTTCGGTCGGCTTCTTCAACTGATGCCCTTTCCCCTGAACCCCCTGAGGCCGTCTGGCTTCGGGGGGTTCTTTTGCATCTGGGGGTCCCGCGGCCGGGTATCTTGCGGGGGTTAGACGGAGTAGATTGTCGCCTTGACCCGATTCGCTTTTGTCGTTCATCCTATCACGCCCAAGGACGCGGCGCGGAAGTACCCCATCGCCAAGTATTTTCCCGACTCTTGGATCGAGGCCTTTTTGCGGCATAAGAAGCCGATGGTCGTCAGCCGAGTGACCGGGGTGGAGTCGATCACTGGGGCGAAGACCGAGGGCCTCTTTGTTGGATGTCCGCTTACCCCGGCCATGATGACGGAGAAAATGCCGCTCGAGGCCGTCTATGAACGGATCGTCCAGTGTTGCGAACTGGCCGCTAAGGAAGGCGCGAAGCTCATTGGACTCGGGGCCTTTACCAGTGTGGTAGGCGATGGTGGGATCACGATCGCCCAGCGAAGCCCCATCCCAGTCACCACGGGTAATAGCTATACGGTTGCGACGGCCATTGAAGGCACTTTGCAGGCCTGCGACTTGGTGGGAGTCCCAAGGGGCCAAGCTGTTTTGGCCGTCGTCGGAGCCACGGGAAGCATCGGCAAGACCTGCGCCCGCGTTTTGGCCCCCGACTTTGCCCGGACCATCGTCGTCGGGCGTGACCAAGCCCGGACCGAGCAACTCGCGGCCGAGATTCCCCGGGCCACGGCCACGACTCAGGTGACCGATCTTCTCCAGGCCGACGTGGTGATCACCGTAACCAGCAGCGATGTGGACGTGATCATGCCCGAGCATCTGCGCCCCGGAGCCATCGTCTGTGATGTCGCTCGTCCGCGAGATGTCAGCGTACGGGTGGCCAAAGAGCGGCCGGATGTCCTCGTGATCGAGGGCGGAGTGGTGGCGGTGCCGGGAAATGTTGACTTCGGGATTCACTTCGGATTTCCACCCAAGACGGCCTATGCTTGCATGAGCGAGACGATGATGCTGGCCCTGGACGATCGGGCCGAGAGCTTCACTTTGGGTAAGGATGTCAGCGTTGATCAGGTCGTCGAGACTCAACGCTTGGCCGAAAAGCACGGCTTCCGACTAGCCGGGTTCCGGTCCTTCGAGCGAGCGGTGGATCCGGCCGCGATCGAGCGGGCGAGTTTGGCCCGGGCCAAAGCCGGGCCGAGTTTGGCATGACCGCGGAATCTCCGGTGGTTGCGATCCGAGTTGAGGGCCTGAGCCACGAGTTTGAGGGTCGTCGGGTGCTGGAGGACGTCAGCTTTACGGTTGAAGAAGGCCAGATTTTGGTCGTCATGGGGGCCAGCGGGGGAGGAAAGACCACCCTGCTCCGATGTCTCAGCGGGTTGTTGAGCCCCAGTGAGGGATTGGTCGAGGTGGGCGGTGTCGATGTTCGCAAGGAGCCCGAGCGAGCCCGCGAACGGCTCGGATTCGTCTTCCAATATGCGGCTCTGTTCGACTATCTGAACGTCGAGGAAAACATCGCTTTTGGGCTTCGCCGCAAACGAGGATCGACCTCGGCCCAGATTCGCGAGACTACCGAGCGGCTTCTGCGCCTAGTTCACCTCGAAGGGGCGGAGAAGAAGCTGCCCAGTGAACTCAGCGGCGGGATGCGCAAGCGGGTAGGGTTGGCGCGGGCGCTGGCGATGACCCCCGATATCGTGCTCTACGACGAGCCGACGAGCGGTCTCGACCCGGTGACGGCCTATTCTATTGACCAGCTCATTGTCGATACCCGCCGAGAACTCGGAGTGACCAGCGTGGTGGTCAGCCATGATCTGACCAGTGTGATGAGGGTCGCGGATCGGGTGGCGTTCCTCGAAGCGGGGCGGCTGACGTTCTTCGGGGCCCCCGAAGAGTTCCGAAAGGCGCGGCGGGATGCCATCGAGGAGTTGGTCGAAAAGGCCCGGGCTGAAGCGTTTTTGTCAGGAACCTTCGAATCTCAGTGAACAACGCGGCATTCTTAGCGTCTTGGAACTTTGAACCTAATCTGAGGTAATGCCAAGATGAAGAAAGTAGTGAACCTGTTGGTGATGATCGTTCTGGCCGCTGGGCTCGTGGCCCCGGCTCTCGCCCAAGATCCCGGACCCCGAAATGGCGGACCGCGAGCCGGCCAAGGTGGCCAGCGGGGTGGCGGCATGATGAAGGCTCAGGAAGAGATGCTGGCCAAGCTGAACCTGACCGACGCCCAAAAGTCGGCAGTCAAGGCCTTGAACGCAAAGACGGCCGAAGCCCTGAAGGGACTTCAAAGCAAGCCCGAAGGTCAGCGACGAGAAGCCATGCAGGGCGTGATGAAGGCCCACCAAGACGGTCTCAAGAAGATCCTGACCCCGGCACAGTGGGAACAGCTTCAGAAGATGCGGAAAGAGATGGCCGAGAAACGCAAGAAAGAGGGTGGCAACAAGCGACCCGGCGGCGGTGGCCGAGGCTAAGTTTTCGAATCGCCTTTCAACCACACCACAACCGAGAGAGAGAACAAGCCCCGGTCATCGTGCCGGGGCCTCTGTTTGTGGCCGGCCCTCCGGCAGTTATGCTATACTTCCACTAGACATACAGCGAGGCCTAAGGACAAGGCGGCTCGGGCCGTCTTTTTTTTATACCCCTCGCCCTGTAGGATCAAGGAGGAAGGCACGATGGACATTTTGCAGCAGCTGAATCAGATCGCTCAAGAGCGCGATATCCCTGTAGAGGAGCTGGTCCGAGAACTGGAAGAGGCCCTCGCCATCGCCTACAAGAAGTATGTTGGTACCAGCGGCGAAGTCAGCGTCAATCTGGATGCCAAAAAGGGATGGGAGGCGACCCTCCAAAAGGAAGTCGTCGGCGAGGTGATGGACTCAAGTCTTCAGATCAGCCTCACCGAAGCGCGCAAACGAAATCCTGAGATCGAGATCGGCGACATGATCGAAGTCAAGGTCGATCCGAACCGATTTGGAAGGATTGCGGCGCAAACTGCCAAGCAGGTTTTGACCCAAAAGCTACGGGAAGCTGAGAATCGACGCATCCACGATACCTTTGCCGCGAAGTTGAACGACCTCGTGAGTGGAACGGTCCAAAGAAAGGAAGATGGCGTCGTACTCGTTCAAGTGAACCGAGTGGAGGCCGAACTTCCGAAGTGGGAGCAAGTCCCGACCGAGCCCTACAAGCCCAACGACCGACTGCGCCTCTACGTCCTGCGTGTCGACGATTCGCGCCGCGGACTTAAGGTTATCGTCAGCCGCAGCCACCCCAACCTACTCCGAAAGCTCTTCGAATTGGAAGTCCCCGAAATCCAAGATGGATTGGTCGTGATCAAGTCGGTGGCCCGAGAGCCTGGCCAACGGAGCAAGATCTCTGTCATGAGCACCGACGAACGGGTCGACGCCGTCGGAGCGTGTGTGGGTCCTCGGGGCTCGCGGGTGCAAACGATCGTCGATGAGCTTTATGATGAAAAGGTGGACATCGTGCCGTATAGCGATGACCCCCGAACCTACATCATGAACGCGCTGAGCCCGGCCAAGGTCAACAATATCAAGTTGAACGTCGAGGAGAAGAGCGCCTTTGTGGTGGTCCCCGATGGACAGCTCTCGCTGGCCATCGGGAAGGGCGGCCAAAACGTCCGCCTCGCCGCTCGATTGACTGAGTGGAAGATCGATATTCGCAGTGAGTCGCAGGCCAGCGAAGAAGCAGCCGCGCGCAAGAGTGCCGTCGGAGAGGGCAAGGAGTGATGCGTGTCCTCAGCCAAGCTCTTTCCGATTCGGACCTGCATCGCCTGTAAGCGCAAAGCACCCTCACGAGAGTTGGTGCGAGTTCGCTCGGGCCTTCTGGCGGATCCCCCCCAGCCCACCATGGGCCGCGGGGCTTCGTTCTGCTCTTCCCCTGAGTGCTGGTCGCGGGCTCTGAACCCCAAGCTGCTCTCCTATGTCTTTCGTCGTCCGGTGACGCCCCCCCAAGTCGCCCTTATCCAGCACTACTTAGAGAATTCATCGAGGTGAGTATCAATACTATGCAAGTTCAAATTGCCGCGTTCGCCAAGGATCGCGGAGTCGCCCCCGCAAAGGTTATTCAGGTCCTAGAGGACCTCGGGGTGGACCACGACGGGAAAGCCTTTGATGCCGATCAGGACATTCTGGATCTTCTCACCGAGGCTCTCGGAGAAGCCGGGGATGAGAAAACCCTGCGTTTGGCATCCGGAGTGACCCCTCGGGACCTCGCGACCGCCATGGGCGTTGCTCAACCCGAGATCCAGAAGTTGCTGGTCACCAAGATGAAGGTGATGGCCACCCTCACCACAAGCCTGAAGGACGACATCGCAGAGAAGATCGCGGAAGCTTATGGCTACAAGATCGCTTGGGGTTCGGGAGCCAAACCTGCCGCCCCGGTCGCAAAAAAAGCCGTGGTAAAAGCCCCCGAAGGCGACCAGATTCGTCCTCCGGTCGTCACCATTCTGGGCCACGTCGACCACGGAAAGACCTCGCTGCTCGACTACATTCGAAAGGCGAACGTCGCGGCGAAGGAAGCCGGCGGGATCACACAGCATATAGGGGCCTACCAGGTTCAGCTACCCGAAGGGACGATCTCCTTCCTTGACACCCCTGGCCACGCGGCCTTCACCGCAATGCGAGCCCGTGGAGCCCAGGTCACCGATATCGCGATCCTCGTGGTCGCAGCCGATGACGGGATCATGCCGCAGACGATCGAGGCGATCAGCCACGTCAAGAACGCCGAAGTGCCGATGATCGTGGCCGTCAATAAGGTCGATAAGCCCGGTTCGAATCCGGACAAGGTCCTTCAGCAACTCACCGAGCACAACGTCATCCCGGTCGCATATGGCGGTGATGTCGAAGTGGCCAAGGTGTCGGCCCTGACCGGCGAAGGGGTGCCCGATCTGCTCGAAGTCATTCTTTTGCAAGCAGGGATCTTGGAACTCAAGGCCAACCCAAAGGGAGAACTGAGGGGTGTGGTGGTCGAGGCGAAGGTCGACAAGGGCCGGGGACCAGTCGCCACGATTCTCGTTCAGAACGGGACTCTGAAGGTCGGGGATGCCATCGTAGTCGGGCAGACCTACGGAAAGATTCGGGCCATGACCGACCACCTGGGCGAGCGATTGAAAGAAGCCGGACCCAGCACGCCAGTCGAAATTCTGGGACTCAGCGATGTCCCGATGGCCGGGGACAAGGTTGAGCCAGCCTCGGACGAACGAGAAGCCCGGGGGATCGCCGAAGAGCGCGCGATGATCGCCCGCGAAAAGTCTCTGGCCGGTCCGATCAAGCGGATCACACTTCGCGACCTGCGCGCCCAGCTGAATTCGGGCGAAACCAAGACCCTGAATCTGGTCGTAAAGGCCGACGTTCAGGGAAGCGTCGAAGCCGTTCGCGGGCTGTTGGAAAAGGTTCAAAACGAAGAGGTTGACGTCAAGGTCATCCACAGCGCGGTCGGGCCGATCTCGGACAGCGACATCCTGCTGGCCAGCGCGGCCGATGCCATCGTGGTTGGATTCAACACCAAGCCCGAGGCCAACGCCAAGGTTCAAGCCGAGCGGGCCAAGGTCGAAATTCGGACCTATAGCATCATCTATGAGTTGATCGAGGACATCGAGGCCGCCGTGAAAGGGATGCTCGCACCGAAGTTCGAAGAGCAATACCTCGGTACGGTCGAGATCCGAGTGGTCTTCAACCTCACCAAGGTTGGAAAGGTGGCCGGTTGCCACGTCACCGATGGCAAGGTTCTCCGGGGTGCCATGTGCCGCGTCAAGCGGGATCGCGAGATCGCCTGGGAAGGAAAGATCGACTCGCTGAAGAACGTGAAGCAGGACGTCCGCGAGATGATCGCGGGACAGGACTGCGGAATCCAATTCGATGGATGGATCGACTTCAAGGAAGGCGACGTGATCGAAGCCTACGAGCTGATTCAGGTCAACTAAATCACGTTCCCAAATACAAACGGGGCGCGGTCCAGGATTTTGGACCGCGCCCCATTTTGTTTTCAGTCGGTGACTATTACTCGTCGCCGGATTGGTCGAAGTTGTCGGACAGGATGATGTAGTCGAAGATCGTGACGGCGCCGTCGCGGTCGAAGTCGGCCTCATCCGGTGCGTAGCCGCTGGTCCCGATCGTCAGCCAGTTGCTGGCCGAATTGTCGAGGTCGAAGAACTCGCTGAGGATGATGTAGTCGAAGATGGTGATCGCGTTGTCTCCATCGGCGTCTCCGTTGATCAGCGAGAAGTTGACATTGGCCGCTTCACCGCCGACGACGGACATCGACTTGTTCTGGCGCAGCCAGCTCTTCGTCTTCACCGAAATCTCGTAGGTGCCATCTGCGGTGGGAGCGGCAACTTCGTAGTCGCCGTTCGGGTCCACCTTGGCGGCGGTGCTCAGGACGACGTTCCCATTCTCTCGATACTCCACCTGAATGGCCTTCGGCGCTTCTCCGACCAGTCCGCCGAAGACGATGTTGCCTCGGAGCACGTTCGGATAGTTGTTCCAGGTGAGATTGATGTTGTCGAGAGTATTGACCTCGCGTCCGCTGACGATGTCACCTGTGATGACGACGTTATCGACGTTGGCCAAGACTTCTTGGACGTTCACCCGTCGGTTGGTCGGGCCTGCGGTCCAAGTACTTGCGGGGATGCTCTCAGAGAGAGTTGCGGTTGTCAGGACGTTATCATAGAAACTCGTTAGATCGGTCGCGGTCCAGCGCCGCTCGACCCAGTTGGTTCCGCTATACAATCTCACCGCGACGCCGGACCGGTTCGCAGCCGTGACGGCGGAGGGCCACAGACGGGTGACTTCGAAACCAATGGATCCACTTTCCACCAAGGCAAAGTTTCCGCCATTGACGACGTAGCGCTCAGGTGCGACGAAGAAATCGCCTGACCCCTGGGCCGACTCATTCATGCGAAGGTAGCCGCCGAGGAAGGGATCATATTCGTGGAACAGCCGGGTGAACGGGTCTCCGATAACTTGGCCCGTGTAACCGTCTCCTGGGCGGTTGTGCTTCCACCCTGCGCGGAGATCTTCGGTCGGATCGGCGTTGAAGTCCGAAGTCACGGTTTGGACTCCGCTTCCATCGTTATAGGTCAGGACGATATCGTCGATGGCGTTGAGTTCTCGGCCACTTCGGATTTCTCCATCGATCAGGATGCGCTCGACGCTGGCGAGGATTTCATCCCGGGTCTTGGCCGTGAAGCCGGATTGGACCACGATCGAGAAGTTGCCGGCATCGAGAAGGTCGGCGGTGAAGCTACCCCAGTCGTTGCGGGTGTAAAAGTCCGGGATCGTGTTCGTGGGGTTCACGACCACGCTGATCGCGCTGGTTCCGCTGATGAGGTAGATGCGGACGCCGGAGTCGGTGCTTGTGATGCCGGGGGCCACTGGATCGAGTACTCGATAGCGGAAGCTGAGTGTCGCGCTGGTCAAGCCCAGGAAGTTACCGCCATTAACGACGAACTTTTGCGGCCCGACGAACCACTCGGCTTGACCACCAGCAACGTCGTAGGCTTGGAGATACTTATCGGTGCCGTCGGTGGCCCAGGTCACCCAGCTTGCGGGATCACTGTGTGGCCATCCGCCCCAGCCTTCGCTGGCCCACGCGTAGCTATGCGCCCAGCCGTCTCGCCCGTCGGCGAGCGGAGTTGGAACGGTGTCGAAATTGTCGGAGATGGTGTTCGAAAACGCCGTCCCGGCGAGGCCGAGTAAGGCTACAAGCAGATGCTTTTTCATGATAGATGAGGATCCCTCAAGTAATAAGGTTCGCTCTAAAAAGTTAAGGGCTGGTTATGAAAAACCAGCCCTTAACCAGCCCTTAACAGACTGCGATGAGTTCCCGTATTTCTTACAGGTCAGGCAGTAGGTCAGGTCGGAAGCAAGCTCGGCTGCTGGTGACGTCGGGTGGTGGACAGATTCCCGTTGGGCTCCTGTTCTCGCAGTCCTGCCAATAGTCAAACATCCATGGCTTTTGGTTCGCTCCGTTACGAGTCAGCAGCTTTTGCCACCCGACTCGACCGACGTGACCGTCCACATAAACCATATGGGTGTGCTTCCCGTGGCGCAGGGCAAGGCGGCCGGATCGAGGATTTCTGATCGGGTCATTAAGTCCGCAGTTACTCAAAGGAGAGATGTTGAGGTCAAGACCATCCAAAAGGCCCAAGTAAGTATTGCGCTCCCCCCCGGCACGGTCCGGTCGAACCGAAGGGTCACCTGAATCGAAGAACGCGAAGACTTCGGAGACTTCTTCGATCTCGCTCGTGGTCCGAGGTTCGTTGTTCGCTCGGGTGTTCTGGTCGAGCGTGAGGCCTGAATAGTTGTAGCCGTAGTTGTATTTGTAACGCCAGTTACGACTCTTGAAATTTGCGACGGGAGCCCCATCCCGCTCGTCGGTTTGGGGTGCCGTGGGGCAGATGAAAATCTGCGTATTCTTCAGATACTGGCCGTAGAAAAATGGCCAAAAGTTCCAGCCGTTGATTCCATCGTGGGGACCAAACCCATGGGCCCCGGAGGTCCTCATACCAGCGCCCTTATGGAACTTCTCATCGTTATCCCCGACGTACATCAACATTCCGATGCTGAATTGCCGAAGGTTGCTCTTACAGGTGGTCGCCTTGGCCGCCTTCTTCGCCTGGGCGAACACGGGGAAGAGGATCGCAGCAAGGATCGCGATGATCGCGATCACGACGAGCAGCTCGATCAAGGTGAATGCCGAACGGAGACGTTTCCCAGCCATACCACCCTCTAATCTAAAGCCTCGATGTTAAGATTGTGTGAATCATCTCCGCTGGGCGCATAAATCCCGGCGAAAAACGTAGAGTGCCCTGCATGAGTTCAGTGTCCTTTCGCCCGCAAGATGTCCCCGTCGGCTCTCTGTATGACCTCATGTCGGCCAGCATCGCCCCGCGTCCGATCGGTTTCATCAGCACCCTCAACGCCGAGGGACGGGGAAATCTGGCCCCTTTCAGCTACTTCATCGTTGGTGGTGTGAATCCGGCCAGCCTCTGTTTTTGCCCCGCCAACCGGAGCAACGGCGAGGACAAAGACAGCCTGCGCAACGCCGAGGCCACCGGCGAATTCGTGGCGAACATCCTCGTGCGGACGATGGCCGAGGGGATGAACCAGACCGGGGTCGACTATCCTAGCGAAGTCGACGAGTGGCCACTCAGCGGACTCACCGCTGCCCCCAGCGTCGTGGTCGCCCCGCCGAGAGTTTTGGAGAGCCCGGTTGCGTTTGAATGCAAACTTCACCAGGTCGTCCGCCACGGAAGCGGGCCGCATGGGACGAACTACGTGATCGGCGAGGTGGTCTATGTCCACGTCGAGGAATCCCTTTGGAACGACGGAATGATCGTGGCCGCCGCCTTCCGTCCCCTCGGCCGGATGGGCGGGCAAGAGTACATCGACCTCGGCGGGCCAGAAATCTTTGAACTCGCGCGGCCAAAGCGCTAGGTTCCACGTCTTGAGTTCACCGAGATCTTTCGGAGGAACCTGGACTGAGACTCAAGCGCGTTCGCATCTTTGGCTTTAAGACCTTTGCGGAAAAGACCGAGTTCGACCTCGACGGCGACCTGATCGCGGTGGTCGGGCCGAATGGTTGCGGCAAGAGCAACATCGTCGACGCGATTCTCTGGGGCTTGGGCGAACCCAAGCCGAGGAACCTGCGCGCGGCCAACCAGCAGGACATCATCTTTGGCGGCTCTCAGCACCGCAAGCCGCTGGGTTATGCCGAGGTTTCGCTCCACTTTGATAACGAAGACGGCTCGCTGCCGATCGATGCGGCCGAAGTCGTGATCACCCGGCGGATCAACCGCGACGGCGAGAGTGAATACTCGATCAACAAGCAGTCTTGCCGCCAGAAGGACCTGTACGACCTTCTGGCCGACTCGGGACTGGGCAAGGCCGGATACGCAATCGTCGGCCAAAAGGAGATCGACGCGGCCCTGCTGGCCAGCGCTGAGGAGCGCAGGGCTTGGATCGATGAAGCCGCCGGGGTGCAGCGCTACCGAGCCAAGCGGGTGGAATCACTTCGTCGGCTGGAACAGACCCGGGAGCACTTGGAACGGGTCGAGGACATCCTGCGCGAAATCGAACGCCAGCGCGGTCCGCTCGAAGAAGAAGCGGCCATCGCTCGCGAGTACAAGCAGCTCACGGCCCAGCTGGCCGAGATCGAGTCGGCCCTCATGGTCCACGAACTACGCGACGCGACCGTTCAACTGCGCGAGGTTGAAGCCCGATTGGCGAATGGCACGGCCCAAGGTGGCAAGTTGGGACAGGCGCTGACCAACGTCCAGGCTCAGATCGAAGAGCTTGGGGAGCAACTCGCCGACGCGGAGCGCAAGATGGACGCCCTCCGCGACCTCCAGCGCCGCTCTTTGGCCGACCGCGAGCGGGCTGCGAGCGGGATCGCCCTGGCCGAAGAAAAGCTTCGCGGACTCGATGAACTGGAATCCTCGCTCCATTTGGACCAAGATGCCGAGGGCCAGCGGGTTGCCCTTCTGCAAGCCGACCTCGAGTCGGCTGGAGCTGAATTGGAGGCGGCGCGCGAGGCCCTATCGGGGCTCGATCAGGAATCGAACCAGCGGGCCGCCGTTCGGTTGGAGCTGCAAGGGGCGCTGAAAGAAAATCAGGCACGGCTCGACGCAGCCCGGCAGGCGCTGCGGCTCAAAGAGAGATGGGAGAGCGAGAAAGAGCTCTTCTCTCGGCGTCGCCGTGAACTCGAACGCGAATTGGCCGGGATCGAAAAATCTCGACCCGACTTGGAACTGGCCCTGCGCGAGGCGGCGACCGCGCTGGAAGAGGCCGAAGCAGCGCTCGCCGAGGTCCGGGGAGCCAGTGAGTCGGATCAGACGGAAGTCGAAGAGGCCCGCGAACAGCTCCGCTCCTTGGACGACGAGATCCGCCGACTGAGTATTGAACGCGGTTCGCTCGATGGTCGCCGAAAGGGTCTGGAGGCGACCCTAGAAGCCCACGAAGGACTCAGCCAGGGAAGCCGGGCTGTCTTGGCCTTAGTTGATGCCGACGAGCTGGAGGACGTCTACCAGGCGGTGGGACTCTCGCTGGAGGCCGAACCCGATCTGGCTCTGGCGATCGAAACCGCGCTGGGCGGGGCCGTTCATGACCTGATCGTCCCGAACGAGCGCGACGCCAAGCGGGCCATCGAGGTCCTCAAGAGTCGTCGACTGGGCCGAGCGACCTTCCAGCCGGTAACCCTGATGCGGCCGCGGCGAGATGACCCTGAATTG
>ERZ761602.977-NODE-977-length-55833-cov-15.140127_pt1 | contig 55833 bp, 46 predicted proteins | sample MGYA00512165_ERZ761602 | MGnify/ENA primary metagenome ERZ761602 (study PRJEB28899, sample SAMN02445085) | bioreactor sludge metagenome | biome: EBPR sludge; isolation source: Thorneside wastewater treatment plant | place: Australia: Brisbane, Thorneside... | reverse complement strand
TGGGTAAGCGTCGCGAGGAGGGGAGGTGCCGAGTCGCGGGTTGCCCAGGTGGGTAAGCGTCGCGAGGAGGGGAGGTGCCGAGTCGCGGGTTGCCCAGGTGGGTAAGCGTCGCGAGGAGGGGAGGTGCCGAGTCGCGGGTTGCCCAGGTGGGTAGCGGCTGCGGTCGTCGCCGCGCTTCGGCTGCGTCGGGGCCACGCCCTCATCCTTCGACTCGCTTCGCTCGCTCAGGATGAACGGAGCGCTCCGTCTCCGTCTCCGTCTCAGTTCTCGTCGGCGGTGCGGGCGCTCTCGACGCGGCGGACGAGATCGAGGACCGCGACGTCGCGGGGCGCGAGCGCGCGCGCGAGCGACGCGAGGTGCGCGGCGGCGTCGAGCTCGCCCTCCGCGAGTCGATCGTCGGCGCCGGCGAGGTGGCCGCGGACGAGATCGGGCGCGGCCGTGAGGGCGGCGCGCGCGAGCTCCGCGCGGGCCGGCTCGTCGCTGGCGAGGGAGGCGTAGCGCGCGGCCTCGGCGAGGAAGTAGGCGCGCTGCTCGTGGGCGGGGTTGGCGTCGGCCGCGGCGCGCGCCTCGTCGACGGCGTTGGACAGCTCGCCGAGCTTCTCGGAGATGCGGGCGAGATCGAGCCAGGCCCAGGGGAGCGCCGGATCGTTGGCGACCACGGTCTCGAGCTCCTCGCGCGCCTGCGCGAGCTCGCCCTCGGCGGCGAGGAGGCGCGCCAGGCGCCAGCGCGGGCCGGGGGCCTTGCCGTCGCGCTTGACCTGCGCGCGCGCGCGCGCCACCGCGACCTCGGGCGCGAGCTCGCCGTCCTCGGTGAACGCGTCCTCGGCGAACTCGCCGTCGACGTCGAACAGGAGCGCGGCGGCCTCGATCGCGCCGTAGAGCCAGCGATCGAGCGCGGTGCCGTCGACGTAGCGCTCGCCGGAGTCCGCGTCCTCGCGCCAGACGCGGCCGCGCGGATCGAACCACAGCGGCTCGTCGTCGACGGCGCCGAACTGGACGAGGCCGTCGTCATCGGCGGGAGGCAGCTCGCCGGCGGGCAGGAGCACGATCGCGTCGCCGAAGAGGCGGGCGCCGTTCATCGTCAGGTAGACGTCGATGACCGGGACGGGCCAGCGCTGCGGCACGTCGACCGTGGGCTCGCCGAGGTCGTGCATGCCGTCGGGCCAGCGCTCCAGGGCGCCGAGGATGCGATCGACGACGGTGTCCTCCTCGACGCGACCTGGACCGCCGCCCTTGCGCTTCTTCGACTTGCTCACGGCCGCACTCTACGGCGACGGCGGGATGAACGCGCCGACCGCGACCACCGGCTCGCCGGCGGCGTCGACGCCGCGGAACAGCCCGAGCGCGCGACGCGTCCCCGCGGGGAGCGCGGCGCTGCCGAGCCCGGCACCCGTGGCGCCACCGGCGACCTGCGTGGTGGCGACCGCCGTGCGCACGCCGCGGCTGTCCTCGGCGAGGATCGTGAGCGTGCCGGCGCCGAGGCCGACCGCGCCGACGCCGACCGACACGCTCGTGCCGTCGGTCGTCAGCGCGAGCTCGCCGCGCAGGAGGTACGCGAGCAGGCCCGCCTCGTACGACGCGGCGACCGGCAGGATCGCCGCCGCCTGCTCGAGCAGACAGTCGTCGTCGAGCGACCACGACAGGCGGCCGTGATCGACGCGGTACCGCGCCTGGCACACGCCGGCGGCGTCGCGCAGGGTGGCGCCGCGGCCCTGGCTCGCCGCCATCAGGTTGAGGCGACGCGGCACCGCCGGCGCCGGGCGGCGCAGCGAAGCCGAGAGCGCGGGCCCGAGCGCCTCGCGCTTCATCACGCCGACCTCGAGCGCGCGGGGCAACGTCCCCGGCGAGAACCAGCGCGCTGCCGTCGACTCCGCGAGCGACGTGTAGAACGCGCGCAGGGTCGGCTGCCGGGTGATGCCGGCCGCGGCGGGCACGCCGAGCCGGCCCCACGCCACCGTGGCGAGGCGTTCGAAGCGCGAGCCGCGATCGATCTCGTCGTTGCCGACCTGCTCGCGGTGCGCGCCGACGTCGCCGCGCACGCGCGACGGCACGGCGAGGTCGCCGAGCACGTGCATCATGGCGCCGGCGGCGACGAGCGCGCCGGCGAGGTGCCGCCCGCGCTCGCCCGGGGTGGCGGCGCGCACGGCCTTCTCGTACTGATCGAGGAAGCCGTTCAGCTCGAGCGGGTTGTCGCGCGAGACCACCCAGTCGGGCGCGGGCACGCCGCGATCGGGCGCGTTCTGCGCGCGCAGCCGGGTCAGCACGCGCTCGGTGACCGCGTTCGAGTCGCGCCAGCCCTGACCGTTCGCCGCGTCGTAGAAGTGGTTCGCGGCCCACGCCGGCGTCGCGTCGGCGAGCGCGCTGCCGGCGAGCAGCCAGCCGAGCGCGTGCTGGCGACCGCGCGCGTCGGGCGTGTAGCCGTGGATGGGGCTATGGAGCGCGAGCGCCGCGAGGAGCTCCGGCGCGTCGGCGGTGGGCACGGTGAGCGGCTCGAAGAGGCCGCCGCTCCAGCCGAGCTGGCGCAGGCGGGCGTCGAGGTCGACGGCGAGCGCCGCCTGCTCGGCGAGGCCGACGTGCGTCGGCGTCTCCCACGCCATCGCCGGGCCGGTCGAGAGCAACACGGCCGCCAGCGCGGCGGCGAGGAACGAACGACCGCGCTTCACGGCGCACCTCCGGTGCTGCGATCCAGCGGCCAGATCTCCTTGATGCGTCGGTGCGCGATCTGGGCGAGGGCCACCGCGTCCTCCACCGACGAGCACTGGCTGCGTCCGCAGGTGATGAGCACGACGACGCCGCGCTGCCCGTCGAGGAAGCCGACGCCGTAGATCTCGTTCTCCACGGCCCGCAGCGAGCGCGACGCGATCTCGTCCTTCTCCTCGACGCTGGGCAAGCCCGTGCGCAGCTCGTCGTAGCGGTCGATGGCGCCGGCGGGGCCGACGCGCCACAGGCGGATCGCGACGTCGAAGCTCTCGTTGCGACCGAGCGCGCGGAAGTGCTGCGACGAGTACGTCGCGGTGTCGGGCTCGTCACCGAGCGGCCCGGTCTCGAAGCTGCCGTCGTAGCGGGTGCGCCCCTTGATCTCCTCGGGCTTGAGCAGCTGCGCCGCGACCAGGTTGGGGCCGTCGCCGACGGTCGGCCGCAACGGACCGGTGGGACGCTCGGCGTCCGGATCGAGCTCGGAGATCGCGACCTCGGCCTCCCAGTCGGTGACGGCGCTGATCACGCCGCCGCCGCCGACGAAGCGAACGTGGCGCGCGTGCGAGTGCTCGGGGCGCCATCGCTCGAGCATCACCTGGTTCTCGAGCTGGCTGAAGTCGCGGCGCGGCCCGAAGTCGGAGAAGCGACGGTCGCTCCGGTACGACACGAAGCCGCGCTTGTAGATGACGAGCGTGAAGTCCGTGACCCGGGCGCCGGTGGGCACCGAGCTCAGCTCCGGCAGCCGGTAACGACCGGTGGCGTCGGTCGACGCGACGACCTCCTTGTAACCCGCGGCGATCGGGAGCGGCGTCGAGCGTTCGAAGCTCCACGTCGCGTACACGACCGCGCCCGTGACCGGCGCGCGGTTGGCGGCGTCGAGCACGCGCCCGGTGAACGGGCCGTTGAGGTTGCCCGGGGCGACCGTGTCCGGGCGCTGCCGGAACGTGGCGGTGCGCGCCGCCGGCGGAGGCGTGCACGCGACGACCAGGGCGAGGAGGCCCAGGGCGAGCAGGCGGACGCCGGGACGGGAAGGAGCGGGAACGAGACGTTTCATCGCGGGTGGGGGCGGCGGTATTAGCACGGCCATGCGCTTCAATGGCGGTCGGGGCTGGTCTACGATCGGCAGGCCGCGATGCGCTGCTCAAAATGTGGTCACGACAGTCCGCCAGGCTCGAGCTTCTGCTTGCAGTGCGGCACCTCGCTCGCGGCGCCGATGGGCTACCCGGGTCAGACTCCCGCCCCGGGCGGTGGGTTGCCCGGTGCGTGCCCCACGTGCGGGACCGAGAACGCGCCGAACATGCGGTTCTGTCGCAACTGCGGCACCGTGCTGGGGCAAGCGCAGCAGCCCGGTATTCCGCCGACGCCGTACATGGGCGGCGGAGGCGGCGGTGTGGTCGCCGGATCGATCGGTGGTAGCGGCTCCGGCCCGATGGGAGGACCGCCGCCACCGATGCCGGGACCCGGCCCGATGCACGGGATGCCGGGGCCGATGGGTCCCGGGCCGATGGGGCCGGGACCGATGATGGGTGGCCCGATGGGCGGCCCGATGGGTGGCCCGATGGGCGGCATGCCGTCGGGGCCGATCGGCGGGATGCCTGGCCCGGGCCCGATGGGCCCCGGCCCTGGACCGATGGGGCCTGGCCCCGGCCCGATGGGACCTGGACCTGGTCCGATGAGCGGCGGAGGCATGGGCGGCATGCCGAGCGCGTCGCCTTCGACGTGTCCTCGCTGTAGCGCGCCGGCGCTTCCCGGCTTTGCGTTCTGCCAGCAATGTGGCTTCCGGCTCGGCGGGCCCGAGGCGCGGCCCGCGCCGATCGACGCCCAGGGCGCGACCCTCGCGGCGACCGGCGCCGATGCCGCGCGCGTGCGCGCGCAGATGGGCCCGGGCTCCGGTCCGGCGCCGATGGGCGGCGGGATGGGTGGCGGCGGGATGGGCGGCGGCGGGATGAGCGGCATGCCGCCGGTCGCGGCGTCCGCGCCCGCGCCGATGTCGGCGCCGCCGGCGATCGCGCCGTCACCGCAGGCCGCGACGTGGGGCACCGCGGTGTCGGTCAACCGCGACGGCAGCGACGGCGAACGCTTCCCCCTCACCAGCGAGTACGTGATCGTCGGTCGCGCGGGCGCGGACATCTCGTTCGACCAGGATCGCTTCCTCGCGCGCCAGCACGCGCGCCTCGAGCAGACCGCCGACGGCTGTCGCGTCGTGCCCCTCGACACGCAGAACGGCGTGTTCCGCAAGATCGACGCGCCCGTCGAGCTGCAGCACGGCGCCATCGTGCTGGTCGGGCGCGAGGTGCTCCGCTTCGAGAAGGTGGATGCCGACGAGAAGGCGCCGGACCCGCTGGTCCGCCACGGCGTGGCCCTGTTCGGTTCGCCGCCCCGCGAGCCCTGGGGACGACTCCTGCAGATGCTGCCGTCGGGCGGCGTGCGCGACGTCCGCCACATGTGGGACGACGAGATCACGCTCGGGCGTGAGGAGGGCGACCTCGTCTACTCCGACGACGCGTTCCTCTCGCGTCGCCACTGCACGATCGGCTGGGACGGCAAACGCGCCGTCATCACCGATCTCGGCAGCTCGAACGGCACGTTCGTGCGGCTCGCGGGCACGACCGTCGTGAAGCACGGCGAGCACGTGCGCATGGGTGATCAGCTCTTCCGGATCGAGCTGCGCCGCTCGTGAGACGAGCCGTCGCGGAGGTGTGACGGTGCCCCGCGTGCTCGTCGCCGGCGCCTCGGACATCGGTCGCATCCGCGAGCGCAACGAGGACTCGTTCGTGATCGGCGACCTCGACGCCGGCGAGCTCTGGGACGGGGACGGTCCGCTCGACACCTCGGGGGCGCGCGGCGCGTTCGTCGTGGTCTGCGACGGCATGGGCGGCGCCGTGGGCGGAGAGGTCGCGTCCGAGCTGGCGACGCGCGCCGCCTGGCGCGATCTCTCGGGCGCGCAGGTCACCGACGACCCGCAGGTCTTCGCTCGCCTCCTGCGCCGCTCGGTGCGCGCCGCCAACCAGCGGGTGTGGGACGAGTCGCGGCGCGAGCCGACGTTGCGCGGCATGGGCACGACGCTGTCGGCCGCCGGCATCGCGGGGCGACACCTCGTCGTCGCCCAGGTCGGCGACAGCCGGGTCTACGTCCATCGCGCGGGTGTGCTCACGCAGGTGACGCGCGACCAGACGCTCACCTCGGCGCTGGTCGGCGCGGGCAGGCACACCGAGGCCGAGGCGGAGGCCCTCGTCGGCGGCGCGACGATCCTGCAGGCGCTCGGCGTCACCGACGACGTCGAGCCGTCGCTCTCGATCGTCGACCTGCGCGCGGGTGATCGCGTGCTGGTGTGCTCCGACGGGCTCTACACGCAGCTGGGCGCGGCCACGATGGCGGCGATCCTCGACGGTCGCCGTGGCCCCGACGCGATCGCCGCGTCGCTCTGCGAGGCGGCGCGCGCCGCCGGCGGCGCCGACAACATCACCGCCGTCGTCCTGTTCGCCGACGGCGACGAGCTCCCCGCCGCGACCTCGGCGGACGACCTGCCGCGGTTCGTCGAGTTCGATCCGCGCGAGGAGGGCGACCGCGCGTTCACGTCGACGTCGTACGTCGCGCGCCGGCTCGCGGCGCGCGCCGGCATCGGCGACGATCCGGGCCCGCCGGTGGTGCCGGCGACCGGGCAACACGCGGTCGTGCCGCGCGGCCGCGTCGCGCCGGGCATGACGCTCGCCGATGTCGCCGGTCCCGCGGCGCGGCGCGCGGGGACGCCGTCGCGCGGCTGGCTCCTCGCCGCGCTCCTCGGCGCCGCGCTCGCCGGTGTGCTCGGCTGGTACCTGGCAGGCCTGTGATTCAGAGCGTCAGCGCGAGGACCGCGCCGGTGCCGGCGGCGACGAGCAGGACGCCGATCACGATCCAGAGGATCGGGCTCTTCTTCGCGGTCGCGTGGCCCGCATGCCCCCCGTGGCCGTGCGGCGTGACGTGCGGCGGATACGAGGCGTTCGGCATCATACCCGGCGGGCCCGGCGGGCCCGGCGGGCCCACCGGCGGCCCGGCCGCGTAGGGCGCGGGGGCGTGGGCGCCCATGCCCGGCATCGGCATGCCGGCCATGAGGTTCGGGCTCGAGCCGTCGCGTCCGTTGCCCGGCGGGTGCGGGTGCGCGTGCGGATGCGGCTGCGGCGTCGCCATGCCGCCACCGGGGACGGACGGCGGCGCGCCCAGGTTCAGCGGATCGCCGCGCGTGGTCTCGGCCATCGCCGCCCGTCCGCGATTTGCGGCCGGCGCCGCGGCCGCCGCCGGCGCGTCGGCGCCCCACGCGCCGCCGCTGCTGATGCACTCCTGCGCGGCCTGCGCCAGCGCCGCGACGTCGGCGAAGCGGTTGTCCTTGTTCTTCTCGAGCGTCTTGAGGATGATCCGGTCGACGCCGGGCGGGATGTTGCCCGCCGGGTTCGCCTGCGAGGGCGGCTTGGGCGTCTGCTTGAGCTGCGCCGTGATGAGCGCCGCCGGCCCCTTGGCGTCGGGGAAGGGCAGGCGACCGGTCAGGAGCTCGTAGCCCAGCACGCCGAGCGCGTACACGTCGCTGCGCCCGTCGAGCGCCTTGCCCATCAGCTGTTCGGGCGACATGTACTCGAGCGTGCCGAGCGTCTGGCCCGTCGCCGTGAGCTGCGGCGCGCCGGGGTCGACGGTGTTGTCGCCCTTCATCACCTTGGCGATGCCGAAGTCGAGGATCTTCACGAACTCGGGATCGCCGCCGCGGTTCTCGAGGTAGATGTTCTCGGGCTTGAGATCGCGGTGGACGATCCCCTGCTTGTGCGCCTCGCCGAGCGAGCTGCACATCTGCCCGACGATCTTCAGCACGCGGCGCCAGTCGATCGGCGCCTCCGAGTGGAAGACCTGGTGCAGGCTCTTGCCCTCGAGCAGCTCCATCGCGATGTAGAGCGTGCCGTCGGGAGTCTGATCGAAGTCGTACGTCGTGATCGTGTGCGGGTCGCGCAGGTTGCAGAGGACGAGGCCCTCGCGGCGGAAGCGCGCGACCAGGTTCTCGTCGCGCGTCATCTCTGGGTGGAGGAGCTTGAGCGCCACCTTGCGGCCCGTGCCCTGCTGCACGCCCTTGTAGACGGCGCCGAAGCCACCCTCACCGAGCTTCGACTCGATCTTGAAGCGGTTGTTGAGCACCGTGCCGACGTACGGGTCGCCGCCGTCCTTGGAGCGTCCGCGGCCCATCGCCGACGGCGGACGCGGCGCCGTGCGACCGCCCGGCGCGCCCGGCGGCGGCGTCGGGTTCGACGCGGGCGGACGTGCCGGCCCCGGCGCAGGACGCGCAGCCGCCGGCGTCTGGATCTGATGACCACACACACCACAGAACCGAGCAGCCGGCGGCAACGGCGACTGACACGAGGGGCAGTTCATCCCGCCTGGATTGTCCCTCAGAACGGTCGCGTCGGCTACTCCGGGGCTACAGTAGTAGTCGCCACGCGGCGAGCGCCAGCACGACGACACCGGCCGCGACGGCGGCGAGCCACCATGCCCGGCGGCGCGGGGGCTCGGCGAGCTCGGGCGCCGGCAGCGTCGCCGCGGCCGCCTCGTCGCCGATGAAGAGCCGGATCCGGGGGCCGCCGGCGCCGAACTCGACGGTGACCGGCGCGGCGCGCGCGACCGCGGTCTCGGTGACGCGGTGGCCATCGACGAAGGTGCCGTTCGAGCTGCCGAGATCGACGAGGACCCAGCCCGCGGTGCCGGGGCGCAGCTCGGCGTGCCGCGACGACGCGTCGATGTCGCGGTGCGCGTCGAACGAGACCTCGCAGTCGGGGTGGCGGCCGAAGCGCACCCGGCGGTCTGCGGCCAGCTCCTGACGCTGCCCCCGGCGCGAGCCCGCGAGGTGATCGACGATCACGGTGAGGACCTCGGCCACGGGCCCAGCGTACCTCACATTCGGCGCTTCACCTCGGTCCAGGTCACGGCGCGGCGAGGGCGGCGCGGATCGCGGCCTCGGCGCCCGGATCGTCGGGGCCGAGCTCGAGCCAGCGTTGCCAAGCGGCGCGCATGGTGGCGCGGTCTCCGGCGGCCTGGGCGAGGTTGCCGCTCGCCACCAGCGCCTCGGGCAGGGACGGCGCCAGCGCCAGCGCGCGCGCGATGTGCTCGCGGGCGCGGCCGCGCTGGTCGGTCGAGAGCTCACGCGCGGCGCGGAGCTCGGCGCGCGCGCGCTTCGCCGCGATGACGGCCTGCGGATCCTGCGTCGCGTCGGCGGCGATGTCGGCGGGTGGGATCGGACGGTCACCTTCGCCGCGCAGCTCGTGACGGAGATCGAACGCGCGCATGCGCGAGCCGGCGCCGGGACCGTCCGCGACCCACATCGCCAGCGACGCCGGATCGAAGAGCACGACGTGGACGGCGGCCGCGTCGTCGACGGCGGCGCGGTGGCCGAGCGGCAGGCCTTCGTCCTCGGGGCTGCGGCGGTCGCGGAGCACGGCCGCCGCCGCGGCCGCGTCGGCGGGGGGCTCGCGCAGGAGCCGCGAGACCCGCGCGAGGCGGCGCGGCGACGGCGAGATGCGCCGCGCACGATCGTTCTCGGGGTCGTCGGCGAACGCCTGCGACGTGAGCATGTCGCCGGTGGCCGGTTCGGCCGGTGCGCGGCGAACGCCCACGCGCGTCGGGCTGCGCTCGACGACGGCCCACTGGCCACGCTGGCCGTCGACGACGACGAACGCGGCGGCGCCCAGGGTGGGCGTGCTCTCGATCATCTTCACGGCCTCGTCGAGATCGTGCGCGGACTCGAGCACGTCACGCGCGAGCAGCGCGATCGGACGCGCGGTGCGCGTCGCGCGGACGTCGCGCGTCGACACCGGATGCACGGTCACCACGACGCCCTCGGCGTTGACGCCCGTGACCACGCCGACCGAGCCAGCCCAGCCGACCCCGGCCCACGCGATGCGTCCGGCGGGCCGGACGAACTGGACGACCGGCGCCGAGGCCGCGTCGCCGCCGTCGCCGACGCCCGGCATCGCGAAGCTGCGGCCCACCCACAGGCGACCGGCGGCGGCGCCCGCCTGTGGCGCGACGAACGTGAGCGCGCGCGTGAGGCGGCGGCTCCTGGCCTCGGCGGTCCAGCGCGCGGGCCCGCCGATGTCGAGCGCGGCGTTGGTGCGCAGGAGCGCCGCGTAGTCGACCGCGACCCCGCTCTGGCGCGCGCCGCGCACGAGGCCGGCGAGGCTGCGGCGGTGGTGATCGGGCGTGCCGTCGTCGACGAAGCGCAGGCGCCAGTCGACGCGCATGTCGTGGGTCCAGTCGCCGAAGAGCCCGCCCGAGCCCGCGAGCCCGGTCAACGTCGGCGCCAACGCGCGCACGTTCGCCGGCACCTGTTCGGCGAGGAGCCGGCCGTGGGCGGCGCCGACGGCGAACGGCTCGCCGGACGCGCGCACCACGGCGATCTCGCCGAGCTGCGAGAGCGAGGCGTCGCCCCAGCGCAGTCGCGCCGGCGCCCCTGGCGACGGTTGATCGAACACCAGCTCGTGCCGTGGCGGATCTCCACCCGGCACGTCGTACGCGACCGAGCGGCGATAGATGAAGTACGCCACGACGAAGGCGGCGATGACCAGGGCGACGAGCAGGCCGGTGGCGCGCAGCGCTCGCTGTGGTGAGTGTCGACGCTTGCCGATGACCAGGTCCGCCACCGCGCGGAGCTTAGCGCGCTCCGGAGTGCCACGCCTTAACGAGGGCTTGAGCGACGAGGAGCTCGTGATTGACCGCGCTTCGACGCGATTGCTACCTTTGACGCTGGCCCCACTCGCGGCTCGAGGACGTATTCGTGGAACCCGCCGCTCTCACCGTCGCCAGCGCTCGGGCGGTGGAGCTTGCCCGCTGGGGGCTCGCGATCGCGCTCGTCCTGCTCGCGATCGCCGCCATCGCGCTCGTCGCGCTCGTCGCGCGCCGCCGCCGCGACGCCGAGCCGGAGGTTCCGGTCGAGGCGCCGCCGGCGCCGCCGCCGGTTCCGCGGCGCGCCGCGCCGGCACCGCCTCGTCGGCCGCCGGCCGCGCCGCGCCACGCGATGGTGATGGCGGGCGGCGCGCTCGCGGTGGTCTCGACCGGGCTCGTTTGCCCGACGTGCCGCACCGAGTACCAGGGCAAGAGCTTCTGCGAGCGCGACGCGCGACGTCTCGTGCCGGCGGAGGAGATGCTCGCCGGCGCGCGCTCGGCGGGGGGCATGTGCACGACGTGCGGGCGCGCGTTCGAGCCCGGGTTGCGCCGCTGTCCGCACGACAGCGGCGAGATCATCCCGGCGGTCCTGTTCCAGGCGACACGCCGTCGCCGCGAGATGGCGCCGACCGGAGTGATGGCCAAGGTGTGCCCCGTGTGCCGCGAGCGGAGTGACCTCTCGGCGCGATTCTGCGGGAGAGACGGGCAGGAGCTGGTGGTGATCAACTGAGGAGGAGGAGGAGAGGAGGAGAAGAGAGGAGAGGAGAGGGAGATCGGGCACGGGCACGGGCACCGGCACGGGCACGGGCACGGGCGTGATGCGGGGCACGGGCGGAGGGTGGTGTGGCCGGGGTATGATGGGCTTCTATGAAGCTCGCTTCGGTTGTGCTGGTCCTGGCCATGACGGGGACGGCGTCGGCGGACGTGCTCTCGATCCGCGCCGAGGCGCACGGCGGCGGCGCCGGCGGTGTCGGCATCGCGGGTGAGCGCAAGGACGCCGCGTTCCAGAACAACGCGCGCGGCGGCGCGTACGGCGCGCTGGTCGGCGCGGAGATCCTGTTCATCGACGCGTGGGTGCAGCACCACCAGTACAACGACGGCGAGCTGCTCGGCACGTGGACGCAGTTCATGACCGGCGTCGATCTCGAGTTCCCCGTCGGAGGCGGCGAGCCCATCCCTGGCGCCAAGGACGGGGCCAAGAGCAAGGCGAAGGGCTACATCGAGCTCGGCCTCGGGGTCGGCTTCGGCGTCGGCACCGACCGCCAGGTCGATCCGCCGCTCGACAACTCCGAGGTGAACGACAAGGGCTTCCTCGTCGAGGGGCGCTTCGGCGCGGGCGCGAACCTGGGCAGCGCGCTCTCGATCGGGGTGTCGCTGCCGGTGACGGCGGGCTACTACTTCATGAGTGACACCGGCACCGCCAACAACACGGGCACGCACTACCAGGCGATCGAGGCCGCGCTGCTCGTCAACCTGCGCCTCAAGATCAAGGTGAAGTAGTCGGTCGCGAGACCGGGGGCCTCGCGACCGACGCCCGAGGCCTCACGATCTGCGACGCGGCCCCGTCAGGGGCCGTCGTCGTAGATCGTGATGATGTCGTAGCCGCGGGCGTTCTCGCGGGTGCTGTAGACGAGGGCGAGCCCCTTGGTGCCGCCGTCGCAGCGGATGCCGATGACGCCGCCCTTCTCGAGCTGCGCGTTGACGCGCACGCGCAGGGTCTCGTAGGCGGGACGCTGCTCCTCGGGGAAGTCCTCGGGCAGCTCCTCGAACGGCTGGCCCATGAGCCGGTTGTACGCCCAGCGCGGCGTCTCGGCGCGGCAGCCGCCGGTGCCGACCGTGCGCTGCGCGAGGCGCCTGTAGAAGTTGCCGACGTTGCGCTTCTCGCGCTCGGGCGGGTAGGGCGTGCCGTCGTCCTTCTCGAGATCCGCGATCTCGGCGTCGGTCAGATCGTCGAGGCGACCGAGGAGGTCGTAGCGGCGCAGCAGGATCTCGAACGCGCCGACCTCGACGAAGTCGAAGAGCTCGGTGAACGCGTCCTTGCTCGTCAGCACCGCGGTCTCGAAGTCGTAGACGACCTGCTCGGGTAGCGTGGCCGGGCGCGGCGGGCGAGCCGGCGCCTTCGGGCCGCACGCCCCCGCCGCGAACGTCATCGCGAGCGCGGCGAGGCCGGCAGCGCTAGGCCGCATGGGCCCAGGCCTCGCCATAGTCGTCGAGGGCGGAGCCACACGGGATGCCCAGCGCCTCGAAGCCGGGCACGAGCACCTCGCGCACGCACGACGAGTAGATGATGCGCTCCTCGGCCGGCGTCATGAGCCCGTGGCCGCGCACCTTCTCGGTGACCTCGCCGACGGGGCGCTCGCGCTCGACGACGTTGGCGACGCCGCGCAGCGCGATCGGCACCATCGCCGCCGCGGCGTCGATGGCGCCCTGGCCGCCGCGCTCGAGCCCGTAGCGCAGGTACGACCAGCCCAGGCGCGCGTGCATCACCTCGTCGGAGTAGATCGAGGTGAGGACCGCGTGGGCGACGGGATCGGTCGTGAGATCCCGCGTGGCCGTGAGCACCGTCGTCGCGTACGTCTCCGAGACGCACGACACGAGCATGGTGTTGGCGAGCGCCTGGTGGAGCTTGGGACGCTCGGGATCGTCGGGCAGGCTCGACATCCCCGGCGGCGGCATGACCTGCTTGCCGCCGTAGATCTCGATCATGCGCAGGCACAGCTCGGCGTGGCGGACCTCGTCGATGCCGGCGCGCATGCAGAGCGACAGGACGTCGGCCGGGGCGCCGGCCGCGACCAGATCGATCGCGAGCACGGCGAAGGTCGAGACCGCCAGGTACTCGGCGGCCGACCTTCGGGTCCACGTCTCCGCCAGGCGCGAGCGCTCGGCCGGCGAGAGCTCGCCGACCGTCGACAGCTCCCACGGGATGGGCACGTTCCGGCGCCGCATCAGGCGCTGGTGCTCGGCCTCGAGCGGCGTGCCCGAGAGCCACCAGGCGCTGACCGGATCGAACAGATCCTCGCGGACGTCGTCGACTGCGGTCACATGGGTTGCCGTCACGTGCCGGCCGCGCTCAGGACAGGATGAAGCCGCGGCCGGTGTCGCCCTCGTCGCTGACGCCGCGCGGCCGACCGCCACACGGATCGGCGCACGGGTCGCCGCCACAGGGATCGCCCGCGCAGGGATCCGCGGTGTCCGGCGTGTCGGCGGTGTTGCCGCTGTCGCCGGACGTGTCGGTCGCCGCCGGCGTCGTCGGCTCGGCCTTCTTGCCGCCGCAGGCGGCGGTGCCGAGCATCGCGCCCGCGAACACGACAGTCTTCCAGATGGTCTTGGTTGCCCCGTTCATCGCCGCGAACATATCACGGCGGCGATCGCGATTCACTTCGCCATGAGGCCGCGCATGCGGCGCACCAGCTCGGCGATGATGACCTGCGACATCTCCGCTCGTTCGCTCAGAAGCCCCTTGAAATCGCCGCCGGGCAGTGTCAGGGCGCGCGTCCGCTCCACGGCGCGCACGGTCGCCGAGCGCGGCGCCGCGTCGAACACGGCCATCTCACCGATGCACGCGCCCGGCCCGAGCTCCGAGAGGACGCGCTCGGGCCGGCCATCGGCGCCGCCGGTGAACACCTTCACCTTGCCCTTCACCAGCAGGAACACGGCGTCGCCAGCGTCGCCCTCGCGGCACAGATCGGCGCCGGGCTGGAAGTGCCTCTCGACCACGACCGCGGCCAGCTCCTCGAGGTGATCCGGCGCCAGCTCCGCGAACATCGGCACCTGGCGCAGGAGCACGAGCTTCTCGATCTCGGTCAGCGTCTCGACGCGTGCGTTGGCGTCGAGGGTCGCGAACACCCCGGCGTTGCCCACGCCCTTGACCGTCTGGGCCAGGGCGCCCGGATCGGCGGCGGGATACTCGCCCGACGTCGTCCCCGAGACCGCGCGCACCGCCGTCGAGCGCACCCTGGGCTCGGCGTCGGCGAGCGCCTTCTGCAGCAGCTCGCGGGTCAACCGGCTGCGGGCGCCGAGCGCGCGCACGGCGGCCTGGCGCACCATCGGATCGGTGTCGTCCAGCGCGGCGACGAGCGCGGCGCGCGACGCGTCGTCATCGAAGCGCGAGAGCACGAGCGCCACCGCGGCGCGCACGTAGTGCGACGGATCCGTGGCCAGCGCGAGGAAGGGCGCGGGCGAGAACGGCGCCGGCTCGCTCGACCACAGGCCCTCGAGCGCGGCGCCGAGCGCGCGCACGAGCTCGTCGGGCGCCGTGCCGCGCAAGGTCGACACGATCGCCACCGCCTGGCGGGGCCGCGCGGTGAGCGACTCGCGCGCCTCGGCGAGCTCGGGGCGGCTGGCGATCGCGCCGAGCAGGCCGAGCGCCCGGCTCGCATGCTCGGTACCGCGCCAGCGCGCGAGGTGACCGACGAAGCCGACGGTCGCCGACTCCTGGCCCTCGCCGAGGCCCATCGCGCCGCCGGCGAGCGAGCCCGACGCGTCCTGCGGTGGTCCGTCCCGCGTCTCGGGCGCCGCGGTCGCCCGCGCGGCCGCCGCCAGCCGCTCGATCTCGGCGATCTCCTCGCGGACCAGGCCGACCACCGGCCCGCCCTCGCCGAGGATGCGCGCCAGCTCGGCGGCGTGCTCCTCGTCGGTGACGCCGTACTCGGAGCGCAGCCCGGCCAGGGCGCCGGCGGACGCGGTGGCGCCGGTGCGCGCGGCCTCGATGACGAGCCGCTCGAGCTCCTTCCGGTACTGCTGACCCTTGAGGCGCTGCTCGACCGAGCCCTGGTATGTGGGATCGAAGAGCTGCTTCTCCTCGGCGGAGAGCTCGCCGATCACCTTCTGGTGATCCTTGTCGCTGATGCCGAGCTGGGCGCGCAGGCTGTCGAGGATCACCAGCTCGGCGCGGGTGACGAGGCCGTCGGCCACGAGCTCGCGCACCGTCTCCTTGTAGGCGCGGAGCCGCGCCTCGCGCTGCTTGGTGCGCTCGGTGTGGAGCAGGTAGATGTCCTTGAGGTCGTCGGACGGCGGCGCGTCGCCCCACTCCCACTTCTTCAGGATCTTCTGGGCGAACTTCTCCTGCACGTACTCCGCCTCTTGCCGGCGGAAGCGGCGGAAGAAGATCGCCGCCGCCGCGAACACGACGACCGCGCCGACGCCGCGCACGGCCCACTCGGGCAAGCGGCGCAGGGACGGCTGACCGGCGAAGAAGTAGAACGCGACGAACGCCGTGAAGCCGGCGATGGCGAGCAGGCGGTGGCGGAGCAGGAGCCGCGCGTCGGTCTCCTCCTGCGATCCCGGCGCCGCGCCCTTGCCGACCCGCTTCCGGAGCAGGCGCTCGAGGCCGACGAAGAGCGCCATCGACGCCGCGCCGAACGCGACGAGCGTGAGCGGCGCCGCCACCACGCGCGGGATGCCGCCCATGAAGTAGAAGCCGTCGTCGAGCCACGTCTGGGGCTGCGTCCGCTCGTAGGTCCACACCCCGCTGAAGTAGTAGTCCCACGAGCCGGCGTAGAGCCAGTAGTAGACGTAGAACGCGACGACGATGCCCGGCCACGCGAAGTAGACGATGCGCCCGCGGTCGGGCAGCTCCTTCCAGTAGCCCTGCTCGAGATCGATGTCGGGGCAGTGCTTCTTGCAGGCGACGCACGGCGCGCACTGGCTCGTCAGCTCGCTCTTGCCGGCGGCGGCGCGCGCCGGCTCCGTGTACATCTTCTCGACCACGCCGACCGGGCAGATGAAGTTGCACCAGGTCTTGCCGCCCCAGACGAAGCTCACGATCGCCGCCGCGACGACGACGGTGATGAGGAAGCCCGACAGCCAGATCGCCGAGCCGTTGGTGGCGACCAGGCGCAGGGTCAGCCCGACGATCATCAGGCCGAGCTGGAGGAAGAGGTAGTTGTCGGCGAGCCAGCCGTCGACCTTCCTGGTCCCCGGGCGCCCGACGAGGCGGCCGAGTTGACCGACGACGGCGAGCGGGCAGATGCGACGCCACACGTGGTAGCCGGCGACCACCCAGAAGAGCGGCAAGGAGGCGATCGCGATCGTCCACAGGATGCGGTTGCCGTGCGAGACGCCGAGGATCGTCGGCACGGTCGCGCACAGGGCGAGGACGAGCACGACGCGCGCCACGACGATGTAGCGGGGCGCGGCGCCACCATCGGTGAAGGCGGCCCAGCCGCCGGCCTTCACCTTGGCGGCCTTGCCGCCCTTGGCCTTGGCGGGTTCCGGCATCGCTCAGGGGTAGGGGACGACCGGCGACGGCAGCGGCGCCGTCACGCGCGGCGCGGCGGGGTCGGCGAGCGGACACGCGAGCGCCGGCGCCTTGCCGAGCGCGGCCTCGAGGTGCTGCCGGGTCTTGCACTCCTGGTCCTGCATGAGCTCGAGCGTGAAGGCCTCCCACGTGTGGCTCGGCACGATCTGGAAGTTGAGCGTCGGGATCGCGCGGTTCTTCGCCTTCGGCAGCCCCGCCGATGGCGCGGCGGTCGCCGGATCGGTGTAGTCGCGCACGCCGAAGTTGCGGATGTGGCACTGCGCGCAGGTCATCCCGTTCTCCTCGCCGTGATCGCGGCGCGCGTCCTCGAGCGCGAGGTTGGCGACGGACGGGCCCAGCTTGTGCTCCTTGAACAGGTTGACCGCGTCGATCTTGGCCGGGACGACCTTGCCGTCCGCCACCGCGGGCAGGTCGACGAAGCCGAGCGCCTTGCGGCACAGCACCTCCCAGCCCGGCTGGTGGCGCTTGTCGTCGGGATCGAACGCGGGCGCGCACTTGCCGATCCACGCCTTCTTGTCGGGCGACGGCACGACGTGGGTCCAGAAGCCCGGGATGGCGATGTTGACGTAGGCCTGCGCCGCGCCGTCGGCCGTCGGCATCGGCTTCATCACCGCCCACGCCCAGCCGTCGCCGGACTTGTAGCTGCCGTCGGGGTTGCGGGCGGAGCCGCCGCCCATGCGCGCCTCGGTCGGCAGCGCGATGAAGCCGGGCACCGCCCACGGCGCCGACCCCTTGTAGCCGAGCACGCCCTTGACGAACGCCGCGACCGCCTTGCCGTGCGCCTTCGGATCGGCGGCGAGCTTCGCGTTCACCGCGCCCGTGTCGTCGAGGAACGCCTTCCAGAACAGCTCGGCGAACACCTTGTTGTTCTCGGCCCTGGCCTCGGGCGGCAAGGTCGGGCTGTCCTGCACCGGGCGCACGCGGAACATCGCGAACACCGGCTCGGGCGCCTTCACCGCCTGGTAGACCAGGCGCAGCTCGTGGAACTTCTTGTCGATGCGCGGGCGCACGACGACGAGCTTCCAGTCGTTCGGGTTGCCGAACGACGCCTTGTCGAACTCCTTGGCGTCGGGATCGAGGCGCGGGTTCTGGTGCGTCGCGGCGATGCCCTTGAGGAACGAGCGGAAGAGCGCCTTCTTGTCGGGCTTGCCGAGCCTGGCGACGGCCTCGGGTGGCATCGACGGCCGCATCATCTGCGCGCCGAGGACGAGCATGGCGTCGAAGGGATAGGCCCTGGCGGTGGCCTCGACGCGCTTCGGCTCGCGGATCGTGAAGAGCACCTCGGCGGCGTCCGACGCGCGCGGCGCGACGGCGAGCGGCGCCTTCTTGGCGCCGACCGGGAACGTCCACTCCACGACCTGGGTCGCGCCGCCGTGCGAGAGGTCCTTGACCTCGAGCTGGAACACGCCCTGCTTCGCCTTCAGGTCGTCCTTGGTCGGCTTCCACGTCACCGTCTGCGTGAGCGCGTCGAAGCGCGCCGACGCCGGCATCGACGTCACGGTCACCGCGATGTCGTCCAGGTCCTGATCGATCGCCGTCGTCGCGAACGACACGGTCTGGCCGACGCCGACGCCGGAGATCGGCGGGGGAAACAGCTCGGGCGCGCGGTCGACGGGCGCGATCGGGTCGACCTTGGCCGGCAGCGTGAGCTGCTGGCCGGGCGCCGAGGCGGTCGCACCGCCGGCGGTGCCGACGCCCGGCTCGGGTGCGGGCGTCGCCGGCTGGGTCTTCCCGCCACCACCACAGGACACGAGCGCGCCAACGAGCGTCGAGACGATGAGCTTCCCCGGCATCGGGGCGAGCTTATACGAGAAGCGTCGCCGTGAGCGTGATCGAGGCGCCCGCGAGCACCCTCGAGACCGGGCAGCTGGCCTTGGCGTCGGCGGCGAGCTCCTGGAACTTCGCGTCGTCGAGGCCGGGCACCTTCGCCCTGGTCGTGAGGTGGATGGATGGGATGTGCCAGCCCGCATCGCCCTTCACCAGCTCGAGACGCGCGTCGGTCTCGATCGATTCCGCCGGCGTGCCCCCGGCGGTGAGGCGGAACGCCAGCGCCATCGAGAAGCAACCCGCGTGCGCGGCGGCGATCAGCTCCTCGGGATTGGTCCCCAGCGTGCCGTCCTCGTTCTGGAACCGGAGCTTGGCCGAGTAGGGAAGCTCGCTCAGCGCCCCGGATTGCGTCGTCAGTTGACCCGAGCCCTCCGGACCCGAGCCGCGCCAGACAGCCTGTGCAGTGCGGTTCATCGTCGTTCTCCTTGCTGCCTGGAGGGTAGCTGGTGATCACCCCGGTGGTATACGTTCCGCGCCGATGAGCGCGACCGACGACGTTGCCCGCCTCGCGATCGACACGCTTCGCACCCTCTCGATCGATGCGGTGCAGAAAGCCAACAGCGGACATCCCGGCCTGCCGCTCGGCGCGGCGCCGATGGCGTACACGCTGTGGCAGCGCCACCTCGTGGTCGATCCGACCGCGCCGCTGTGGCCCGATCGCGATCGCTTCGTGCTGTCGGCCGGTCACGGGTCGATGCTCCTCTACGCGCTCCTGCACACCGCGGGCTACGACCTCTCGCTCGACGAGCTGAAGGCCTTCCGGCAGTGGGGCTCGCGCACGCCGGGTCACCCGGAGTGGCACCTCACGCCCGGCGTCGAGAGCACGACGGGGCCGCTGGGGCAGGGGCACGCCAACGCCGTCGGCATGGCGATCGCGGAGCGGTACCTGGCGACCTTGTTCAACCGGCCGGGCCACACCATCGTCGACCACCACACGTACGCGCTCGTGTCCGACGGCGACGTGGTCGAGGGCGTGGCACAGGAGGCGGCGTCGCTCGCCGGGCACCTCGGGCTGGGCAAGCTCATCTGCCTCTACGACGACAACCAGATCACGCTCGACGGTCCGGCGTCGCTCGCGATGAGCGAGGACGTCGCGGCGCGCTACGCGGCGATGGGCTGGCAGGTGCTGCGCGTCGAAGACGGTGATCGCGACGTCGACGCCATCGATCGCGCGATCCGCGAGGCCAAGGCCGACACCGCGCGGCCGTCGATGATCTGCGTGCGCACGACGATCGGCTTCGGCTCCCCCAAGAAGGCGGGCACCGCCGGCGCGCACGGCTCGCCGCTCGGCAAGGACGAGGTCGCCGCGACCAAGAAGGCGCTCGGCTGGGATCCCGACGCGCACTTCCTCGTGCCCGACGCGGCGCGCGCGCACATGGGCGAGATCAAGACGCGCGGCGCCGCGGCGCGCGCGGCGTGGGGCGCGCGCTTCGAGGCGTGGCGCGCGGCGCACCCGGAGCTGGCCGCGCAGTGGGATGCGGCGCAGCAGGGTGGCCTGGCGCCGGGATGGGACGCGGCGCTCCCGTCGTGGAAGGAAGGCGAGTCGCTCGCGACGCGCACGGCGTCGGGCAAGTGCATGGTGGCGCTCGCGCCGAAGGTGCCGACGCTCTTCGGCGGCGACGCCGACCTCGGCGGCTCGACCAAGACGATCGTGCCGGGCGGCGACTTCGATCGCACGGGCGCGGGCCGCAACCTGCGCTTCGGCGTGCGCGAGCACGCGATGGGCGCGATCTGCAACGGCATGGCCTACCACGGCGGCGTGCGCGCGTTCGCGTCGACGTTCTTCGTGTTCAGCGACTACATGCGGCCGGCGGTGCGGCTGGCGGCGCTCAACCACCTGCCGGTGACGTACGTGTGGACACACGACTCGGTCGGGCTGGGCGAGGACGGCCCGACGCACCAGCCGGTGGAGCACCTCATGTCGCTGCGCGCGATGCCCGGGCTCTGGGTGGTGCGCCCGGCCGACGCCAACGAGACCGCGGCGGCGTGGAAGCTCGCGCTCGAGCGCACCGACGGCCCGGTGGCGCTCGTGCTCTCGCGTCAGGATCTGCCGGTCGTCGCGCCGGTGGGGACGCCGGTCGATCGCGGTGCGTACGTGCTCCGCGAGGCGGACGGTGGCGCGCCGGCGGTCATCCTGATCGCGACCGGCTCGGAGGTGTCGCTCGCGCTCGAGGCGCAGCGGCAGCTCGCCGCGAGCGGCGTCGCGACGCGCGTCGTGTCGATGCCGTGCTGGGAGCGGTTCGCGGCGCAGGACGCGGCGTACCGGGAGCGCGTCCTGCCGGCGAGCGTGCGCGCGCGCGTCGCCGTCGAGGCCGGCGTCACCTTCGGCTGGGGCGACGTCGTCGGCGCGCAGGGCAAGGTCGTCGGGCTCGATCGCTTCGGGGCGTCGGCGCCGGGCGAGGTGCTCTACGAGCAGCTGGGGATCTCGGTGGACGCCGTGATCGCCGCCGCGCGCGCGTCGCTCGCGGCCAGCTGACCGCTCAGTTCATCTTGACCTGGCCGCTGGCGACGACGACTTCCTTGCCCTTCACCATGCCGGTCAGCTTCAGCGTGTACGTCTTGCCCTTGGTGATGTTGTCGTCCTCGGTGATCTCGATCTCGCCCGAGAGGACGGTCAACTTGGGATCGACGCCGGTGAGCTGCTTGTCGGCGCGGTAGTCCTTGCCGTCGTAGAACTCGAGCTTGAGCGACGTCGCGCCGGTCTTGTTGAGGAACGCCGTGTAGACGAAGAACCAGGTCGGCACCTCGTCGGCGCCGATCTGGGACTTCACCTCGGTGAGCGCCTGCTTCTTGAAGTGGGCGATCGTGGCCTTGTCGTCACCGACCGACTCGAGCGGTCCGGTGGTGACGAGGAGCTTGCCCTTGAAGGCGGCGATCACCTTCTTCGAGAGGTCGGCGTCGGCAGGACGCGCGGAGAACCCGATCGCGACGAGCAGCGCGATCGGGAGCATCACGAAGAGACGTCGCGAGGGGGTCGTCATGGGGAGCCTCCGCTTCATCAGTGTACCGGGACTAGACCGCGAGGGTCCGACAAGGTTCCGACAGCGGGTGACGGGCCGCGTTGCACTCAGGACTTGGCGGCGTCGTCAGCGGGCGTGGCGGAAGTCGCAGGAGCCTCCGTGGCCGCTTGGACGTCGCCCGCCGCGACCTCATTCATCGGCGCGCTGGGGCCGGGCCCACCCGGACCACCGGGACGCGGGCCGCGCGGACCGCCGCCGGGGCCACGACCAGGGCCACCCGGTCCACGGCCGCGGCCGCCACGCCGACCACGACGCTCGCCCTCGGGGCCGCCGGGCCCGCCGGGCCCGCCGGGACCGCCAGGACCCGCAGTCGCGTCGCCAGGTTGGCCACCAGGGCCACCGGGACCACGCCACTCGCGGCGCGGACCGCCGCCACGGCGCTCGCGGTCGCCGCCGGGCCCACCCGGACCGCCGGGGCCTCGACCACGGCGCGGGCCGCCACGTCCCGGGCCACGTCCCCGGTCACGAGCATCACGGGGCGCAGCCGTGAGCACCCATCCGATTCCTGCACGAGGGATCTCGCCGCCGCGCGGACGCTCCTCGCGCCCCTCGCCCTCGTCCTTCTTCTCCGAGGACGCCTTGAGGCTGCCGAGGCCACGCGGCTTGGGCGGGCCCCGGCGGTCGCCGAAGCCACCACCACCGAAGCCGCCACCACCGCCACCACCGCCGCCGCCGCGACCGCCGCGATCGTCGCGCCCGCGGCCACCGCGATCGCCGCGGTCGTCGCGACCACGACCACGCCGTCCGCCTTGCGAGGCGACGCGATCGATGGAGTAGTGGAACTCGCCGATCGCCGTCGAGCCGTCCGGGCCTTTCTCGCCCTGGAACACGCGGACGAGGCGGACGCTGTCGACGTCGGGGCCGACCAGATCCAGGGCCTCGATGAGGCGCGACGCCCGCTCCGCCGGCACGTTGAGCGCGCCGGCGACGGCCTCGGCCATCGCTTCGGGCGCGACGCCTTCGGCGGTCTTGGCCGCGCGCGCGTCGGCGCCCTTCTTGAGCATCATGGTGGAGAACTCGGTGAGCGTCTTCATGGGGCCTCGGGCGCGGGGAACGGGAGCGGACGGCTTCTTACTCCATGTCGCGGCAAAGCAAAAGGGCCGCCCGCCTGATGACGGACGGCCCCGGGGCCGGAAACGCTAGGGCAGATGCCTACGCGTGCTCAGCGCGTGCCGGCGGACGCCGACGCCGACGCCGAGACCTCGACCGAGACCTCGATGTTCACGTTGACGCGCGCGACCGCATCGGCGGCCGCCTTGATCTGACCGGTGATGCAGAGCGCCTGATCCTTGAACGAGTTGGCGAGGTCGCGGCCGGCGGCCGCGAGGCTCGTCGCCGTCGACGCCCAGGTCCTCACCGCCGCGCCGAACGGCTCGAGGCGCGCCTTCACGCTGAAGATCTTGGGGAAGCCCTTGCGCATCGCGTTGAGCGCCGCCTCGGCCTTGGACGCGTCGACGATGGCCGACGCCTCGACGTCGACCGAGAACTCGGGCTCGGTGCACGTCATGTCGACCGACGCGTTCACCTCGGCCTGCGCGCGGCACTCGGCCGACGCGTTGACCTCGGCCGAGCCCTCGCACGAGCCGCGGCACGTGCCCTCGCAGACGCCGTTGCAGTCGCCGCCCGAGCCGCCGGTGCCCGCCTTGCCCTTGCACGTACCCTCGCAGGTGCCGTTGCAGGTGCCGCTGCACGTCATGTCGATGTCGGCCTCGGCCTTGGCCTCGCACTGGGCGGCGGCGCGCGCCGACGCCTGCATGTCGATGGTGCAGACCGCCGGCTTGTAGACGACGTTGAGCTTGGCGTCGGCCTTGATCGCGACCTTGAGGTCGTCGTTCAGGCGGCCGTACACGCGCGCGCACACGTCCTTGGGCTGACCCTCGAGATCGGGGCCGGCCATGCCGAGCTCGCGACCCATGATGGCGCAGCTCTCGCCGACGACGTTCACCAGGCGCTGCGCCTCCTCGTCGACGCGCACCGTCGCCTCGAGGAACGCCTTCAGCTTGCGGCCGGCGTCGGAGGCGGCGTAGTTGCCGCAGGTGTTCGGATCGACGCCGCTGCCGCCGCGGCCCGGGATCTTGGGGCCACCGGGGCAGCCGGTGAGGACGAGAACGGCCGCCGCGCAGGCGGCGATCCAGAGGCTACGAGCAGGCAGAGTACGCATGGACGAGGCTCCTTCGCGGGTCCCTACCCGCGGATGCTGGCGGAGATAACACGGCGCCCGGCGCGCCACTACTCGCCGCGCCGGCAGATCACGTACGCCTCCCTCGCTCAGCGTTCGCTGAGTGAGCCTCGCCACGGATTCCAGCCGGGCGGATGTCGCGTCGCCGTTACCGTTGTCGTCTCGAGGTAAGCCAGGCACTGGGCGTCCGGATCGAGCGTGGTCGAGACGACTGGCCAGGCGACGCCGGTCGGCACCGTCGCGACCATGACGCCGTCGACGCCACGGGTGATCTGCACCTTCGCGCTCTCGCCGGCGCTGGCCCCGGTGAGCGCGACGGCGAAGTTGCAGCCGTGCAGCGCGCCGCCGGGGGTGGTCTCGGTGACGACGACGTTCTGCGACGGCGCCGTGCCGGTGATCTCGACGCGGAAGGTCGGCCACACGGGCGCGCCGGCGCCGCGCACCCACGTATCGAAGTAGGTATCGAGGTCGAGGCCCGTCGACGCCTCGAGGGCGGCCTGGAGCTCGGCGACCGACAGCGTGCGCTCGGTGCCGAGCACGGAGGCGATGCCGGCGAGCACCTGCGGTCGCGACGAGAGCGACTCGAGCTGGCGGAAGAGGATCATGGGGCCGGGGCCGTAGACCTCGCCGTAGTACTGGAGGAGCGTCGGGCGCGTCGTGTCCTCGGGCACCGGGTGATACGCGGCGCCATTGGCGAACGCCTTCCACGCGCGCGCGGTGATGAGCGCCTCGGTCGGGTTGTTCTCGTCCTCGTAGACGTACGAGAGGTACTCGGCCATGGCCTCCTTCCAGACGAAGTCGTAGGTGTCGGCGAGCGTCGTCTGGTCGCCGGCCCACTGGTGCACGAGCTCGTGGTTGAGCACGTGCGCGACCGGGCGGAGGTAGAGCGAGCTCATCGGGCGATCGAGCCCGTCGTCGAGGACGATGTTGCCGGGGTGCTCGAAGCCGCTCCAGTAGGTGGGTCCGGTGACGATGCGCAGCTCGTCGCCGTAGGGGTACGGGCCGAAGCGCGCCGCCATCCACGCGAGGAAGCCCTGGTGGTAGGCGCTGTCGATGAGCGGCGCGATGCCGGAGCCGGGGCGATCGTGGAGCGTGACGGTGACGCCGCCCCACGTGCCGAGCGGCGTCGTCTGCCACGACGGGCTCGCGATGAAGCCGAAGGTCGAGTAGGTCGGCCCGCCGTCGTGGGTGAACTCGCACGTCGTCGTGGTCTCGCCGGGCGTGACCGTGCCGGGGCAGAGCGCCTGGACGCCGGCGCGGTGGTGGATGGTGAAGCGGTAGTGGGCGAACGTGCCGGGCCGCGTGTCGCACGGGCCGAAGCGGTCGCAGCCGCCGACCCACGACACCAGGTAGAACATCGGCTGGCCCGAGGCGTCGTTGGTGACGGAGTAGCCGACCTGGGTCATGCCCCAGGTCTCGAGCGGCTGGAGCGGGATGTCCGCGGACAGGGTGAGGGGGCCCGCGGCGAAGCCGGTGCCGGCGGGCGTGCATGCGGTCAGCGTGGCGCCGTCGGTCGTGGCGATGGCCGGGGCGTCGAGGAGCCGCACCGACGAGAGCGCGAGCGCGGTCGCGCGCGAGGGCAGGGCGACGCAGTTGCCGGGGGTGAGCGCGTTCAGCGAGAGGCCGATGGACGCGGCGCGGGTCTCGAGATCGATCTCGTAGTCGTAGCGCACGACGTCGACGGTCGCGGTGCCCGTCGGCGCGGCGTCGGGCAGGTCGGTGGTGTCGTCACCGCCGCAGGCGGCGGCGAGCGTGGTGACGATGGCGAACAGGGCCCCGCGAGCGCGCATGGACGAGTCGTACCACCGTCACGGGCAAGGCGATCAAGGACGTTGCGCGCGCGCGATGGGCCGTGCGGTCAGCCACAGGAAGCGCGCGATGAGCGCGACGGCGGTGCCGGTGAGCCCGACGGAGAGGCCCCACCACAGGCCGCGCGCGCCGAGGTCGAGCGCGAAGGTGAGGGCGAGCGCGACCGGCAGGCCGAGGAGGTAGTGACCGAAGACGTTGGCGATGAAGGCGGCGCGCGTGTCGCCGGCGCCGCGCAGGGCGCCGGCGGCGACGGCCTGGGCGCCGTCGGAGAGCTGGAAGACCGCGGCGATCTGGACGAGGGGGATGGCGGCGAGGATGACGGCCGCGCGGTCGGTGAAGATGGCGGCGAGCGGCTCGGCGGCGAGGACGAAGATCGTCGCCGAGGTCGACATGACGGCGGCGCCGAGCGCGAGGCTGGTGAGCCCGGCGCGGCGGGCGGCGACCGGGTCGCCGGCGCCGACGGCGAGGCCGACGCGCACGGCGGCGGCGGCGCCGATGCCGATGGTGATGGAGAAGGGGACGCTCGCGAGCTGGAGGGCGACCTGGTGCGCGGCCGCGGGGGTGGCGCCGAGGCGGCCGGCGAGCACGCCGGCGAGCGCGAACGCGGCGACCTCGGCGAAGAGCTGGAGGCCGATCGGCGTGCCGATGCGGAAGATGTCGCGAGTGGCGGGCGGCGGCGCCGTCGCGGGCACGGGCAGGGTGCGGCTGATGGCGCCGGCGGCGCGGGCGTAGTACGCGGCGGTGCCGACGACGATCGCCGAGGTCGCGATCGCGGCGCCGATCGAGCCGAGCGCGGGGATGCCGAGGCGCGGCTCGCCGAAGATGAGGATCCAGTCGAGGACGGCGTTGACCACGTTGCCGACGATCACGGCCACGATGAGCGGCGTGGTGCGGCCGTGCGCCTGCAGGAACGAGCGCAGGGCGATCTGGCAGAGGAAGGGCACCGTCCCGAGCGCGCGCGCGTACACGTACACGCGCGCCTCGTCCGCGACCGCCGGCTCGACGCCCGCGAGCCCGAGCACGACCGGCACGGCGCACAGGGCGAGCGTGATCGCGGCGCCCACGCGCACGGCCACGCCGACGCCGTCGCGCAGGAGCGCCGGCGTGCGCGCGCCTTCCTTGGCGCCGAGCGCCTGCGCGATCAGCGGATCGAGCCCCAGCACGATGCCGAGCCCGAGACACGTGATGGCGAACGTGAGCGCGTTCCCGATCCCTGCTCCCGCGAGCGCGTCCGGGTGATACCGCCCGAGCATCGCGGTATCGACGAGGCTCATGAGCACGAGCCCGACCTGCTGCGCCGCCAGCGGCGTCGCCAGCCGCAGCTGCGCCCCGAGCTCCCCGCGGGGGGACAGGTTCATAGGCTCCACGCTCGCGACATCACTTGGCATCTGGCGTTTACCGCGACTGGCGCTCGCTTCGCCAAACCCCAGTCGCGGTCAACGCGAAAAGTCCAGTGACTGCGAGGTGTTGCGACCCGGGAGCCTGTCCCCAGTCAGAGGCGTTTGCCGTCGGGGGAGAAGCGGACGATGGGGAGGCCGAGGGATTCGAGGTCCTTGGCGATGGCGGACCAGTCGCCGACGACGACGATGTGGAAGTCCTTCCAGAGGGAGGCAGCGGCGGCGCGGGCGGTTGGGCCGGTGACCCTGGCGACCTGCCTGGGGAGGTCGCGGTAGGTGGTGAGCGGGCGCCGGTCGGCGATGACCGAGGCGTAGGCGGCGGCGATCGCGCTGTTGGTCTCGAAGTCCTGGGGCAGGCCGCGGACGATGAGCGACCTGGTGCGAGCCAGCTCGTCGGCGGGGAGAGGCGCGGCCGAGGTGCTCTTCAGGATCGCGAGGATCTCGCGGATGGCGGCGCCGGTCACGTCGGTGCGGATCGACGACGAGACGCTCCATGCGCCGGCGCGCTGGCCGCGCCACACCGTCGAGAAGATGCCGTAGGTGTAGCCGAGCTCCTCGCGCAGACGGGCGTTGAGGCGCGCGGCGAAGCTGCCGCCGACGGCGGTGTTGGCGACGTCGAGGTCGGCGCGGCGCGGATCGCCGGCGTCGGGGCCGAGGCGGCCGATCGTGACCACGGTCTGCGGCGCGCCGGGGCGATCGACCACCGCGAGGACCGGCGCCGCGACCGCGGGCCGCGCGCCCGCCGGGGCCGGCTTCGCCGTCGCCTTCCACGCACCCCAGGTGCGCGCCAGGATCGGCTCGAGCTGCGCGCGCGTCACGTCGCCGGCGACGATGATCGACGTCGCCCGGGGCGCGTAGTGCGTCGACCAGAACCGGGTCACGTCGTCGAGCGTCAACGTCGCGACCGTCTCGCGCCAGCCCGAGCCCGGGCTGGCGTAGGGATGCGCGCCGAAGACCAGCTGCTCGAACACCACGGCGGCGATCGCGCGCGGCTGATCGGGGCGCAGCGCGAGGTCGGCCAGGCGCTCGGCCTTGATGCGCTCGAAGTCTTCCGGGGCGAGGCGCGGCCGGATGATCATGTCGGCCGCGATCGTCAGCGCCGGCTCGAGCGTCTCGGTGAGCGTGTCGATGGTCAAGACGGCCCCGTCGACGCCCGCCCCGATCCGCAGGCGCGTGCCCAGGCGCTCGAGCTCCTCGGGTAGCTCGAGCGCGGTGCGCGTGCGCGTCGCCTCGTCGAGCAGGTCGGCGGTGAGCGCCGCGAGGCCGGCCTGGTCGCCGTCCTCGCGCGTCCCCGCGGCGGCGTGGAGCACGCGCACGCTCACCATCGGCAGGCGGTGGTTCTCGACGAGGTACACCTTCACGCCGTCGGCGAGGGTGAACGTCACCGGCCGCGGCGGCGCGAACGCTGCCTCGGGCCACGCCGCGGGCGGCTTCGTCCAGTCGACGCCGGCCGCATCCCACGGCATCGCGACCGCCGCCGGCATGGGCAAGGTCTGCGGCCCCGGGTCGACGGGCTCCGCCGCCGGCTCGCGCGGCGCGGGTGGCTCGGCTGGCACAACGCTACGGCCCGGCGGAACCGTCGCCGTCGCCGTCACCGGCTCCTGCACGACCGCCGGGCGCGCGCAGCACGCGCTCACCGCCGCGCCGACGAGCATCCACGCCGCCTTCACTTGCCACCTCCTCGCGACGCGGGCGCGGGTGCGGGTGCGGTCTCGGGCGAGACGATCGCGGTCACCGCGTGGTCGATCGACATCCACCGCGCGATCGCCCGCGCGCACGACTCCGGCGTCACCTTGGCGAGCGCCGCGCGCGTCTCCGCCAGATGGTCCGGATCGCCGGTGTACGCCGCCCACTCCGCCAGCCGCCCGGCGCGGCTCGCCGGGTTCTCGAGGCTGCTCAGGAGGCCGACCTCGATCACCCGCCGCGCGCGCTCGATGTCCTCCGCCGTCGGCGGCTCGGTCTTCATGCGCGCGAGCTCCTCGACGAGCACGTCGCGGAGCTGCTGCGCCGTCGTGCCCGGCCGCGCCACCGCGGCGATCGACAGCTCGCTGCCCAGCATCTGATCGTTCAGCGCGGCGTAGGCCTCGGTCGCGAGCCGGTCCTGGAAGACGAGTCGCTTGTGGAGGCGGCTCGTCTTCCCCGAGCCGAGCACGTAGGACGCGATCGCGAGGTCGTAGCTCTCCTGGCTGTAGGCCTCCGGTCCGCGCATCGCGAGGATCACCTTGGGCACCTGCACCTTGTCGGTGGTCTGGATCGTCGCCGGCCGCGGCAAGGGCGTCACCGGCGCGGTCAGCGTGCGCCGCCGCGGCACGTCCTGCTTCGGCATCCACGCGAAGAGCGTCTCGACCAGCGCCTTGGTCTTCGCCACGTCGAACCCGCCGACCACGACCAGGGTCGCGTTCGACGGCCGGTAGTACGTGCGCCAGAACGCCTCGACGTCCTCCATGCTCGCGGCGTCCAGATCCTCCATCGTCCCGATGGTCAGGTTCCAGTTGCCGTGTCCCCTGGGCCACAGCGCCTGCTGGATCATCAGCTCGACCCGGCCGTACGGGCGGTTCTCGATCTGCTGGCGTCGCTCGTTCTTGACGACGTCGCGCTGGTTGTCGAGGAGCGCCGGCGACATCGCGTCCCACAGCCCGGCGAGGCGGTCGGCCTCGAGCCAGAGCGCGAGCGGCAGGTGCGAGACCGGGACCTGCTCGAAGTAGTTGGTGCGATCGTTGTTCGTCGTCCCGTTGTTCCAGCCGCCCGCCGCCTCGAGCAGGCGGTCGAAGTCGCCCTCCTTCACGTGCTTCGAGCCCTCGAACATGAGGTGCTCGAACAGGTGGGCGAACCCGCTCTTGCCCAGGAGCTCGTCCTTGCTACCGACGTGGTACCAGACGTGGACCACGGCGGTGGAGAGCGTCGGGTCGGGCTGGAGGATGACCTCGAGCCCGTTGTCGAGCCGGTAGTGCTCGATGGTGAGCGCGCCGGGCGTGGCGTGCGCGGGGGGAGACAGGAGCGCGCCCGCGAGCGCGCAAGCGACGATCCCGGTGGCGATACGCATGGGACTCCTCATGATCCTCTTCCGGACCTGCAGACAACCGGCGGTGCGGTCGGTTACTTCCCGGCCGGGGGCGCCGGGCGCGGTCGCATCGGCGCGGTGCGTGGGGTCAGGTTCTGCGCGACCAGCTTGGCGACCAGCAAGCGACGCGCCGGGTCGGGCCCGGCGACGCGCGCGTAGCACGGCGTGTCGTCGTCGATGAACAGGATCGCCTGGCCGTGGTGGTCGAGCGCCTTCTTGCCGACCGGCACCTCGACGGGCGCCGCGACCGCGAGCTGCTCGAGCCCGGCGTCGTTCTTCTGCACCTTGCCGCCCGTCGACGCGTCCCACTGCGCGATCAGCTCCTGGTTCCGCGCCAGGTACTCGGTGAAGAGCTTCTCGGCGGTGGCCAGCGCGTTGTCGCGGCAGTCGAAGTCGAAGCTCCACGCCTCGGGCGCCGCGCCCTCGGCGACGAAGTTGCAGGGCTTGGGCGTGCCCGGCGCCGAGCCGAGGATGCTGTCGACGCCGCGCGCCGGGATGCCGAGCGTCTGCGACATCACGGCGGGCGTCGCGATCAGATCACACGTCCAGAGGTCGAGGTCGACGCCGACGAGCTCGACGTCGTCGCCGCCGGTCATCGACTCGCTCGGCGCGCCCGAGCTCTTGCCTTCGCACGCGCCAGCGGCGGCCAGGATCGCGGCCGAGATCGCGGACAGGGCCACGGCGCGCGCGGAACGGACGAGTCGCGGGACGGGCACGGACCGAAGCATCAGCCGGGAAGCTATCTCAGTTCACGGCGGTCGTGGCGTCGTAGACGAGTCGAAGCTGTGCGACATCTGCGACCGCCTGGGCCATGGCATAGAGCGGACCCGGCGCATCACCCGTGTCGAGCACGATCGGCTCGCCGACGCGCCGCTCGACCACGGCGATGAAGTCGCCGCGCGGGCGCGAGCGCACGACGACCGACTTGAGGTGGAACAGCGGCACGACCGAGTGCGACGGGATCCCGGCGAGGCGGTGCTCGATGCGCAGGACGCCGTCGTCGCGATCGAACACGAGGTGCTGGCGCATCGTCGCCACGACGAGGCCGAGCAGCCCGAGGGTGATCGGCAGGAGCGCCGCCCACATCGACCAGCGCGCGACGGCGAGGGCCGCGGTGAGGCCCGCGAGCGCCGCGCTCCAGCCGACGACGTGCGTCGTCCGCGTCAGCGCCAGCTCGACACGCCGCGAGCTCCGGGCGCGGACACGCAGGTTGCCGAGCTGACCGAACATGTCCGGAGTGTACCGCTGCCGGCGGAGGGTGGCGAGGCGTCGTCGACCTCCACGGCGGGGCGCGTCTCAGTGAGACTCTTCGTCGCGCGGCGGCGGCGGCGGCGGCAGCAACGGCGGCGGGGCCCCACCCTCGAGCTGCGGCATCCCGCCCGCAGGTCCACCCGGCAGCGCGGGCCCGTTCGGCGCCCCGGGCCTGAGATCGGGTCGGCCACGTCCGCCCCGTCCACGCCGGCGACGGCGACGACGCTTGCGCGGGAGAGGCTGTCCGTCGGGGCCGAGCTGCACGGGCTGCTGGCCTTGCCCCGGCGTGCCGTTCGGTCCGGATGGCGAGCCGTTGCCGTTGCCGTTGCCGTTCGACGGGCGCGGGCCGCCTCCGCCACCGTTGTCGGGACGCTGGCCCCCGGTGGGCTGGAAGAACGACACCGGTCCCTCGGCCGACGCGCCGAGACCCTGGTTCCGCTTCCGACGCCGGCGGCGACGGCGCTTCTTCTCGAGGCGCTCGGCGCGACGCTCGGCGCGACGCTCGGCGGCGGACGACGGTCCGGCGCCGGGCCGGGCCTCGTAGCCCGCGCCGCCGCTCCAGCGCTCGCCCCGGTGACGGCGCTTGCCGCCCTTGCGCGGCGAGCTGCTGTCGCTGGGCGCCGCCGACGCGACCGGCGCGCTGGCGATGCGCATCGGGCCGCGCACGTACTCGATCACCGGGCCGCCGCCACCCTGGCGTGCGCGCACCCCCGGCGGCAGCGCATCGGCCGGCGCCGCCGTGCTCAGCACCGGCGACGTGAACGCCGCCTTGGGCGGCAGCATCGCGCGTCGCTTGCGCCGGCGGCGCCGTCGACGGCGTCGGGCCTCGGCGGCCGCAGACTGGTCGGGTGCGAGGTCGGGCCGCGGGGTGCGGGCCTTGGGCACCTTGGGCTGGCGCTTGCGGGCGAGCACCGTGATCTCGCCGTCGACCTCGACGCCTTCCTCGGCGAGCTCCGCCGCGGTGCGATCGATCACCTCGTAGTCGTCGTCGTCCTCGTCGTCGTCGAGGTCGTCGTCATCGTCATCGTCGTCGTCGAGGTCGTCGTCGTCCTCGTCGTCGTCGAGATCGTCGTCGTCGTCGACCTCGTCGACGTCGCCGTCCTCGTCGTCGTCGAGGTCGTCATCGTCGTCATCGTCCTCGTCGTCGTCGAGGTCGTCGTCGTCCTCGTCGTCCTCGTCGCCGAACTGGTCGTCCGGACCGAGCTGCTGCTTGCGGACCTCGGGCGGGATCGCGTCGCCGGCGGTCATGCCCGGCAAGGGCTGCTGCGCGGCGGGCTGGGGCGGGCGCGGAGAGGGCGCCGGTTTCGGAGAGGGCGGAGGTGTTGCGGCGAGAGGAGCTGGATCGGGGGTGCGCTTGCGCACCGCGGGTGCCGGGGGAGGGGCGGGTGTCGGCGCGGGGGCCGGCGCAGCAGCTCCGGGCTTGCTGCGCGTCCGGACCATGGGGCCCGGCGGAGCTGCCTTTGCGCCGGGCACGGGCACGGGCGCGGGCACGGGCACGGGGCCGGCCGCCTGGGCGGCCGGCGGCGGCTGATCGATCCGCACCACGCGGTGGCGGATGACCTTGCGCGGCTTGATCTCGGCCTGCGAATCCTCGTCGAGCACGCGGGTGACCGACGCGCCGAGGCGCGTCGCCTCGCTCGCCGCGGCGAGGGCCGCCTCGCGCGAGCGCAGACAGTTGTCGCAGCGCCCGCACGTCGGCGCATCGGGCTCGCCGAGGTACGCCAGGATCGCCTGGTTGCGGCAGCCCGGCGCCTTCACGTACGCGAGCAGCGCGTCGAGGCGCTGCCGGTCCATGATGCGCCGCGCCTCGTACTGCCGGCCCTTCTCGTTGAGCAGCTCGTCGGGCAGCGGTGGATCGACGAGGTCGTAGACGCCGCCGTCCTTCTCGACGATGAAGCCCTCGTCCTTGAGCAGCGACAGCACCGTGCGCGTCCGCTGCTGGCCGACGCCGGAGCCGAGCGCCACGTTGGCGACGTTGATCGGGGTGTCGTCGCGCAAGGGGCCGCGCGCCGCGTCGACGTACGCCTCGAGCGCCTCGTACACCGCGCGCACCTGCCGGCGCGTCGGGTACGTGCCCGACAGGAAGTACTCCTGGATCGCGACGTCGTCGGGAGAGAAGAGGAGCACGCAGCGGCTCGGCTTGCCGTCGCGGCCGCCGCGCCCGGCCTCCTGGGCGTACGCCTCGAGCGAGCCAGGCACGTGGTAGTGGAGGACGTTCCTGATGTTCTTCTTGTCGACGCCGAGGCCGAACGCGTTGGTCGCGAGCATGACCAGATCGGTCGACGCCATGAAGCGCTCTTGCTCGGAGTCGCGGTCGTTCTTGGTCATGCGCCCGTGGTACCGGGCGACCGGGATGCCGTGGCGGCCGAGCGATTCGTGGAGCTCCTCGACCTTCTTCACCGTCGCGCAGTAGACGATGCCGGGGCGCGGCAGCTTCTTCAGGAGCGTGACGAGGGTCTTCACCTTCTCGTCCTCGCCGGGGAACGTGATCACCTCGTAGTGGAGGTTGGGGCGGTCGAACGTCGTCGTGACCGCCTCGGCGTCGGCGATGCCGAGCTGGTGCTTGATGTCCTCGCGGACGTGCGGCGGCGCGGTCGCCGTGGTGGCGAGCACGGGCGGCCGGCCGACGTCCTCGAGCGCCTTGCGCAGGGACAGGTACGCGGGGCGGAAGTCGTGGCCCCACTGCGAGACGCAGTGCGCCTCGTCGACGACGAAGCGCGACACGCCGACGGCGGCGGCGCTGCCGCGGAGGAACGCGCGGAACTCCGGATCGGCCATGCGCTCGGGCGTCGTGAGCAGGAGCTTGCCGCCGGGCGCGGTGGCCAGGGCGTCCATCTCACGCCGCTGGCGCACGGTGAGCGTCGAGTCGATGCGGACGACCGCCACGCCCTTCGCCACCATCTTGTCGACCTGATCCTTGATGAGCGCGATGAGGGGCGAGACGACGACGGTGAGGCCGGGCAGGACGAGCGACGGGAGCTGGTAGAGGAGCGACTTGCCGGAGCCCGTCGGCATGACGGCGATGACGTCCTTGCCGGCGAGGATGTGATCGAGCGCCTCGCGCTGACCGGGGCGATAGTCCTTGATGCCGAGGACGTTCCGTCCGATGACGAGCAGCTCGTCGGCGGTGCGCGCCTCGTACGCGGCGCCGGACGCGCGCGCCGCGGCCGCGGGCGCCTTCTCCGTCAGCATGCCGGCGTCGTTCCCGGAGGGCGCGTCGTTCTTTGCCGGCTTCGCAGGCTTCGCGGGCGCCTCCTTCGGCGCGGGAGCCCGCTTCTTCGCGGGCGGCTCGGCGCTCTCGACCTTGTCGGCCTTCGCCAGCTTCTCCACCGCCTCCGCCTTCGCCACCTTCTCCACCTTCTCCGCCTTCTGGGCGCGCGCGGCCTTCTTCACCGGCTCGGGCTCGGGCGCGGCCTTCGCGGCCACGGCACGCGCCGGTTTCTTCGCGGTGGTCTTGGGCTTGGTCTCCGCCTTGGGGGCGGCGGGCTTCGTCCGCTTGGTACTTGCCATCTGCTCTATCTCGCCTCGGTTGGCGCGGCGTCGATGCTGCGCCGCTGCCGCGGCAGCCTGCCCGTAGTTCCGGGGGCCGCTCCTTCCGAGCAGCGCTCTCTCGAAGAGCGGGTCTCGGTAGGTCGCTCGCACCAAGCGCGAGCGACGCGATGCAGGCTCGACCATACCACGACGGCGCGCAAGACAAGTGGGGGACAGCGGGATCTGCCCCAACCGCGGGAGTGGGGGGGCGGGCGCCGGCTGATGAGCCGTCGGCGAGGCTGTGGTATCACCGGCTTATGGCCAGCGACCGCCCGGTGCGGGAGGCCCGCAATCGCCTCGAGAGCTTCAACGCCGACCGCGATCGGGTGCTCGCCACGGTGGAGCGGCGCGTGGTCGCACGGCTGGTGAAGGAGGCGGAGCGGGGTGGCGATCACTCGCTCGAGTACGTCCTCAATGACGTGTGCGTCAACGAGCTCAAGCGGCTCGGCAACGGCGAGAAGGCGGCGCGATGGCGAGCACTCGCCGGGAAGCTGGGCGCGCTGTCGGAGGACGACAAGCGCGCCGAGCTGACCTCACTCGTGCGCTTCTTCGGCGAGGACATCGTCGGCAACTTCGATCCGCGCGTGTACCGCTTCGCGACCCGCGTCCTGACGCCCGGACTGGGGCTCCTGTTCTCGCCACTCTCCAGCGTCCGCGGCGGCGTGGGCGGGCTCCTGCGCGAGCTCGACAGCCGCATCCAGGTCGAAGGACCGCTCGACGTGCTCCGGGGCATCGCCGAGCGCGGCACGCTGGTCGTGACCCCGACCCACTCGTCGAACATGGACTCGGTGGTGATCGGGCTCGCCCTCGAGCGCGCCGGGCTGCCGCCCGTGACCTACGGCGCGGGCAAGAACCTCTTCACCAACCCGTTCATCAGCTACTTCATGCACAACCTCGGCGCGTACCGCGTCGATCGCCGGCTCCGCTTCGAGCTCTACAAGGACATCCTCAAGGAGTACTCGACGGTCCTGCTCGAGAGCGGGTACCACTCGCTCTTCTTCCCCGGCGGCACCCGCTGCCGCAGCAACATGGTCGAGCGCTCGGTCAAGCTCGGCCTCCTCGGCACGGCCGTGACCGCGTACAGCAACAACGTGCGCGCCGGCGAGCCGCAGCGCCGGATCTACATCGTGCCGGCGACCATCAACTACCGCCTCGTGCTCGAGGCCGAGACCCTCATCCACGACTACCTGGCCGAGACCGGCCAGCGCCGCTACATCATCACCGACGACGAGTTCTCGCGGCTCGGACGCATCGTCGAGTTCGTGCGCAAGATCGTCGCGCACGAGGGCGCCGTGGTGATCCGGTTCGGACGGCCGCTCGATCCGTTCGGCAACGACGTCGACGACGACGGCGAGTCCCACGATCGGGCCGGGCGTCGGGTCGATCCGCGCACGTACCTCACCGGCGCCGACGGCGAGCACGGCGAGGACCCCCAGCGCGACGCCGAGTACACCCGGCTCCTCGGGCGGCGGCTCGCCGACGTCTATCCGCGCGAGAGCGTCTTCCACTCCACGCACCTCGTCACCCGCGTCCTCTACGACGCGATCGCGACCCAGGCCGGGACCCGCGACGTCTACAAGCTCCTGCGCACGCAGGTGCGCGAGGTGCCGGTGCCCGAGGTCGTGCGCGCGCTCGGCGATCTGCGCCGCCGCATCGTCGACGCGCCCGCCGTGGGCCGGCTCCACCAGCGCGTGGTCGCCGCCGGCGATCAGGCGACGCTCGACGACGCGCTGCGCGCGCTCGGCACGTACCACGCGCGCCCCGTGATCGAGCGCCAGGGCGACGTCGTGCGCGTCGGCGATCTCGAGCTCGTCTACTACTACCAGAACCGCATCTCGCACCTGGCGCCCGAGCCCGCGGCGATCCGGAGCGCGTCGTGAGCGTCCGCGGCGACACCGTGGGCATCGTCGGCGCCGGCGCGTTCGGCACCGGGCTCGCGGTCGCGCTCGCGCGCTCGGGACGGCCCGTGACGGTCTACACGCGCACGCCGTCGGTGGCCAACGCGATCGCGGCGACGCGGCGCTGTCCGCGGCTGCCCGACGTCGACGTGCCGTCGTCGGTGAAGATCATCGGCGACGTGAAGGAGCTGGCCGCGGCCGCGCGGTACATCGTGCTCGCGGTCGCGTCCCAGGACGCGCCGGCGCGCCTCGCCGAGCTCGGCGGCGCGATCGACGGCGGGCACGTCGTCGTGCACGCGATCGGCGCGCTCGCCGGTCCCGACGACGAGCGCGTCAGCGTCATCGTCGAGCGCGCGACGCCCGCCCTGCGCATCGGCGTGCTCGCCGGACCGGCGCTGCCGCGCGACCTCGGGGCCGGCCAGTTCGCGTCGATGGTCATCGCCTCGGGCTTCGACGAGGTCGTGCGCGAGACCCGCCGCCTGCTCAACCTGCCGCCGTACCTGCGCGTGTACGGCTCGCGCGACGTCACCGGCGTCGAGCTGGCGTCGGCCTTGGCCGGCGCGTACACGGTCGCCCTCGGCATCGCCGACGGCATCAAGGTCGGCGCCGGGCCGCGCGCGGTGGCGATCACCCGCGCCGTCGCCGAGGCGTCGCGGCTCGCGGAGACGGCGGGCGGCCAGATCCGCACGATGAGCGGGCTCGCCGGCCTGGGCAACGTGCTCGTGCGCGCCGGCGATCCCGACGATCCGGACTACCAGCTCGGGCTCGCGCTCGCGCGCGAGGAGCGGATCGAGCCGGCGCGCTTCACCGAGGGTGCGCGGGCCGCGCTCGCCGGGGTCCGCCTCGCCGCGCGCAAGGGCGTGCGCATGCCGCTCCTCGCCGGGCTGGCCGCCGTGCTCTCGGGCAAGGCGTCGGTCCGCGACGCCGCCCGCCTCGCCGCCGACAACGTGGCCGAGGAAGAGTGACCCTCCGCGTCCTGGTCGCGCTCGTCGCCGTGTCGTGTCATGGCGGCGACCCGCGGCGACCGCGCGCCGCCGGGCGGGAGAGCCTCTCGATCGCGATCCACGCCGGGCGCGATCCGGCGATGGCCGGCCGGGCGCACGTCGACGAGCGGCGCTGGCGCGACGTGCCGGCGCGCGGGACGCTCGACCTCGGCGCGGTCGCGTCGGGCCTGGAGCTCGACAGCGTCGTCGTCGAATCCGAGAGCGATCCCGGCGCGCTCACGACCCGCAGCTGCGACGTCGTCGCCGCCGCGGCCGGCCTGCGCGAGGCCGCGTGGCTCTGGGGCCGCGCGGTGACGGTCCACGTCGAAGGTGGACCGCCCGTCGAGGGCGTCGTCGTCGAGGTCGGCGATCCGATGGCGGTGATCGAGGACGAGGACGCGGGCACGCGCGCGCGGGCGCCGCGCGAGACCGTGCGCCCCGACGCCGACGAGCCGTCGGCCCACGGCGGCCCGCCGGAGGTCGGGGACCTCGTCCACGCCGTCGATCGCGACGGCCGCGACCTCTACGGCCGCTTCGTCGCCGTCGTGCCCGAGCGCCTGGTCGTCCGCGCCGCCGGTGGCGCGCCGACCAGCGTCCCGCCGGAGCGCATCACGCGCCTCGCCGTGGACGGCGTGACGGCGGAGCCGATCCTGCGCTGCGAGATCGAGAGCCGCCGCCCGGGCCGTCACCTCGTGCGCGTCACGTACGCGACGACCGGCGTCGCGTGGGCCGCGGCGCACACGATCGCGGCGCCGCGGGCGGAGTCGATCGAGCTCGCGACCGCGTACACGATCACCGCCGGGGCGCTGTCCTCGCCGCGCGTGGCGCAGGTGCAGCTCGTGCTCGGCCTCCCCGGCGACAGCGCTCCGCCGGAGACGGTGTGGCGCGGCGAGGCGACGATCGGCGGCGGCACGGTGCGCGTCACCGCCGCGCCGGTCTCCCGCCGCGCGCGCCTCGACCGCGTCTTTCGCGGCGCCGAGGAGGATCCGGCGGGCAACCCGCGCCGGGTCGACTGGCGCGAGGGCTCGGTCTCGTCGGTGTGGCGCGAGCTCGCGTTCGAGCGCGCGCCGGGCGATGCGCCGGGACCCGTGCGCGTGGCGGTGCGCGACGAGGCGGGCGTCCGCTGGATCGACGGCGAGATCCCGCCGCGCCCGGCGGGCGAGGGCGGGGGCGGTGCGGTGCGGGTGCCGCTCGCGGTCGAGCCCGCGCTCGTCGGCTACCGTCGCAGGCTCGGGCGCGAGCTCGCCACGCGCGTGATGGTCGACGAGGTCACCTACTCGGTCGCCAACCGCGGCGACACGGCCGTCGTCGTCCTGGTCGAGGAGCCGCTGCGCGGCCTGGTGCGCCCGACCGTCCTCCACGAGACCCACCCCGGCGAGCTTCTGCGCGATCGCTGGCGCGCGACCCTCGAGGTCCCGGCCGGCGGCATCGCCCAGGGCTCGGTCGTCCTGCAGTACCGGCTCCGTCGGTGACGGCGATTCGGAGGGCTCCTGCGCGCGACCTCGTCGCCTGAGCCCGCCCCAGATCGGGCACCGGCACGGGCACGGGCACGGGCACGGGGCCAGCCTGCTAGAGTCGGTGCCGTGATGCAGTCCGACGCGCAGTCTGCCGAGGCCGCCGCCGCGCTGCGTGCGGAGCTCGGGCACGCGCGCAACGAGATGCGGCAGGCGCTGGTCGGCGGCGCGCGCGGCGGCGAGGTCGCCGCGATCCTGTCGGACGTCTACGATCGCGCGCTCGCGACGCGCTGGCGCTGGGCGACCCGGGACAGCGACGCCCGGCTCGCGCTCGTCGCCACCGGGGGCTGGGCGCGGCGCGAGATCGCGCCCTTCTCCGACATCGACTTCATCCTGCTCCATCGTGGCGACGAGGCGGCGGCCAAGATCGTCGCCGATCGGCTGCTCTATCCGCTGTGGGACGCCAAGGTGTCGGTCGGCCACGCGGTGCGCGAGCCGCGCGCGGCGGCCAAGCTGGCGCGCGGCGATCTGGCGACGGCGACCGCCCTCGTCGACGTCCGGCACGTCACCGGCGATCGCACCCTGACCGACGAGCTGTGCGCGGTCACGCGCTCGGTGATCGCGCCCGGCGGCGACGCCAACGAGTTCATCGCCCAGCTCGCCGCGGAGAAGAAGAAGCGCCACGATCGCTTCGGCGACTCGCTCTACCTGCTCGAGCCCAACCTGAAGCAGGGCATCGGCGCCCTGCGCGATCTGGCGACCGCGCTGTGGGCGGCGCGCGCCCGCTGGCTCCTGCGCGCCGGTCCGCTGCCATCGCACGGCGAGAGCATCGGGCTCCTCCGCGATCGCGGGCACCTGACGCGCCTGCAGGCCGACGTGCTCGCCGACGCGCGCGACTTCCTCCTCGGCCTGCGCGCGCTGGCGCAGCTCCAGGGCCATCGCCGCAGCGATCAGCTCACGTTCGAGATCCAGGAGGCGCTCGCGCCGGCGATGTATCCGGACGTGCGGCGCGGCGAGGGTACCGGACGGCCGGCGGTCGCGCCCGCGGTCGAGGCGCTCATGCGGGCGTACTACGTCCACGCCCGCAGCGTCGTGCAGGTCGCCGACCGGCTGCTCGAGACCGCGCGCGTGCCGCCCCGGCGCAAGCCACGCATCCGCGAGATCGACAGCAGCTTCCTCACGTTCAACGGCGAGCTCGCCGTGCGCGACGGCCGGCTCTTCGCCGAGCGTCCGGGCGAGATGCTGCGCCTCTTCCGCGTCGCGGTCGACGAGGACACGCCGGTGTACGGCCACACCCGCGACATGATCGCCGAGCTCGCGCCGCAACACGCCGAGCGCCTGCGCGCCGATCCGGCCGCGGCGCGCTGGTTCGTCGACGCGCTGTGCGATCCGCGCGACCGGTCACAGCCGGCGCAGCTCGAGATCCTCAACCAGCTCGGCGTGATCTCGGCGGTGATGCCGGAGTGGGCGCCGGTGGTCTGCCGGGTCCAGCACGACCTCTACCACGTGTACACCGTCGACCAGCACCAGCTGTACGCCGTGGCGATGCTCAAGCGCATCGCGCGCGGCGAGCTGGCGACCGAGCTGCCGGTCGCGACCGAGGCGTACCAGCGCGTGACCCGGCCGGCGTCGCTCTACCTGGGCACGCTGCTCCACGACGTGGGCAAGCCGCTGGGCAAGGGGCACGCCGAGAAGGGCGCCGTCATCGCCGCCGCGGTCGGCGCCCGGCTCGGGTTGACGCCCGAGGACGTCGCCACCGCCGAGTTCCTCGTGCGCCAGCACCTGACGATGTCGCACCTCTCGCAGCGGCGTGACCTCTCGGATCCCGAGGTGGTGTCGCGCTTCGCCGATCGCGTCGGTGACGAGGAGCGGCTGGCGCAGCTCTACCTGCTCACGCTCTGCGACACGGCGATGACCGCGCCCAACAACCTGACGGCGTGGAAGAGCGAGCTCCTCCGCGACCTGTACCTGCGCGCGCGCGCGTACCTCGCGAACAAGCACGGCGCGGAGCCGGGGCTGGTCCCGGGCGACGATCTCGCCGAGCGGCGCGCGAAGGTGGTGGGCATGGTCGCGCACGGCGACGACCTCGCGATCGATCGCGGCGTGGCGGAGGCGATGGTGGCGGGCGTCGACGAGCGCTTCCTAGCCCAGATCACGGCGCGGCAGGCGGCGCGCCACGTGCGCCTCGCGCTGGGCACGCTCGCGCGCGGCGCCAGGGTCGGCGTCGCGGTCTCGCACTTCCCGCTCAAGGGCCACAGCGAGGTCGCGGTGGTCGCGCCCGACGCGCACGGCGTGCTCGCCGCGATCGCCGGGACGCTGGTGGCCCACCGGGTCGACGTGCTCGGCGCCGTCGCCGGCCACGCCGACGGGCCGGGCGGAAACGGCGGCGGGCTCGCCCTCGACCTCTTCTACGTGCGCGACCTGGTCGGCGCGGCGATCCCCGACAAGGACGGGCGCTGGGCGCGGTTCGAGTCCGACCTCGCCGAGCTGGTCAAGGACGGCGCGCCGTCCCACACCGAGGTGATGGCGCTCATCACCCGCCGCCGTCCGGCCTCGGGGCTGCCGCCGCGGGTGACGCCGCCGGTCGTGACCGAGATCCGGATCGACAACGACGAGTCGAACGAGGCGACGATCGTCGAGGTCTTCACCCGCGATCGGCTGGGCGTCCTGTTCGCGATCACGCAGACCCTCGCCGACTCGGGGCTCGACATCTCGCTGTCGAAGATCTCGACCGAGGGCGAGAAGGTCGCCGACGTCTTCTACGTCACGCGCGACGGCCGCAAGGTCGTCGAGGAGAGCGAGATCGCCGACGTGGTGGCGCGCCTCGAGGAGGCGCTCGCAGGGCTGGAGGAATGAGGGCGCGCAGGTGAGGGCGCGCCGGTGAGCGCGATCGACACGCCGCCGGGCCTCGGCCTCGCGGTGCTCCTGCCGCACGGCACGTTCGCCGCGCGGCGCGGGCCGCGGCGGCTCGCCGAGATCGGTTTGCGCGTCACCGTGGCGCTGGGCGCGCTCGCGATCGGCTTCGCGATCCGCCGGCCCGAGGCGCCGCAGGCGTCGACCTGCTTCGTCGGCGCGTTGACGATGATCGCGCTCGGCGTGCTCGGCGTCGCCGTCCGCCGCGCGCAGGTGACGATCGCGGCCGACGGGGTGCGCTGGGGCTGGGGGCCATGGACCGTGCGCATGGACCGCGATCGCATCGTGAAGGTCGAGCTGTACGACGACGCGATCGCCCTGCGCCCGCGCCGCGGCTCGACCTGGTTCCTCTCGCGCCGCGACTGGGATCGCTTCGAGGCGATGCGCCGCACCGCGGCCGCCGTCGGGCTACCGGCCGAGGAGCACACGCGGAAGGCCCCGCTGGCGGCGCGGCTCCAGAGCTACGGCCGGGTGCTCGACGCGATCGTCGTCGGCGCGATGGTGCTCGGCCTCTTCGTCACCGTCATCGCGGCCGGCCTGTAGGCGCGCTACGATGATCGCGGGATGACCTCGAGGCGCACGCTCGTCGCCGCCGCGCTGGTGCTCGCGCTCGCCGCCGGGCTCGCGTGGTGGCGGTACGGGCGCGGCGGCGATGCACCTGCGACGGCGGCGGCATCTCCGGACGCCGCGCCGCGTGCGGTCGTGGCGCCGAGCCTGAACCAGCACGGCGCGTCGCCGGTGGCGGCGGCCCCGGACCTCGGCCCGCGTCGCCTGCCACCGCCGCCCGCCGACTTCCACGACGGCCGCGTACCCGCGACCGCGCCGCCGAGCTCGGCCGAGCGCGCCCTCGCCGCCGGTGAGCTCCCGCTGCGGCCCCCGGGGTTCGCGTCGGCCGCCGATCGCGCACGCTTCCGGGCGTGGTGGATCGACGAGTACGAGCGGCGCACGCGCATCTACCGCGAGCACCACCCCGACGAGGCGTACCCATCCGAAGAGGACACCACCCGGATGCTCGAGAGCTTCTACGACCTCGGTGAGCCGCCGCGCCCCGGCGAGACGGCCGAGGATCTCGACGATCGCCAGCAGGCGTGGTTCGAGGCGTGGAGCGATCTCACCGCCGCGTTCGGGACACCGCCGATGACGATCCTCACCTTCGGCGGTGATCCGCAGTACGGCGCCGGCGCGCCGCCGCCCGTGGTGCCGCCGGGCGCGGCGCCGCCGCGCGCCGACGACTCCCGTCCGACCATGCCCGAGGCCGAGGTCCCGGCCTCGGCGCCGCCGCTCGGCCCGGCCCGCCCGCGAACCCGATGAGTCGTTCGCGCGCCACCGCCGCCGCCGCCGTCATCGCCAGCGCCTGCGCGTGCGCCGCGCTGGCGTGTGGCCGGCGCGACGACGATCGCCGCGCCGCCGCGCCGTCGCGTCCGTTGCCGGCGTCGCCCGTCGCCCTCGACCTCGGGCGCGAGCCCCTGGTCAATCCGCTCAACCTCTGGGAGATGATGATCGAGGGCAGCCCCGATCACGAGACGGTCGGGACGATCGGCCTCCGCCGCGTGACCACGCGCGAGCTCGACGAGGCGTCCGGCAAGCTGCTCACCCGCATCGGCGATCGCATGTACCTCGCGCGCGACCGCGGCTGGCGCGCGCTGCTCGAGCGCGAAGGGCTGCGTCGCGCCGCGGCCGCGGCGAACCAGGAGCTGGGCGCCTTCCTCGCCGCGCAGTACGCGACCTTGCCCGCGCCCACGCGCGACGAGCTCGCGCGGATGGCCGCGCACCCCGATCTGGCCGCGTACGCCGAGCGCGAGCGGGCCGAGCTCGCGCGCTCGCTCTGGCGTCAGGCGCGCTGGCTCGTCCTGCGCTCGCTGCTCGTCGACGACGGGCTGCGCGGCGTCGTGCGCGAGCGCCTCCAGCTCATGCTCGTCGACCCCGCGTTCGCGCCGCCAGAGACGTCGATCGGCAGGATCGGCGACCACGTCGTCACCCGCGCCGAGCTGCACCTCGCGGCCGGTTACGAGGAGCAGCTCGGCCGCCGCGAGTACGTCGAGGCGGCGCGCGCGGTGTTCGACGACGTCGTCGCGACCCGGCTCCTGGCCGAGGCGGCGACCGCCGCCGGCGTGACGCCCGACGCGCTCGTCGCCCGCGAGCGGGCGGGGCTCGGGCCGCCGCCCGACGACGAGGTGGCGCGCTTCATCGCCGAGAACCCCGCGTACGCGACCGAGCGCGAGCGCGCGGTCGACGCCGTGCGCACGCTGCGCGAGGTCGGCGCCCGCGACGCGCTCGTCGCGCGCCTGGCCGCCAGGGCCGGCGGCGTCCAGTTCCTCCTGCGCGAGCCGGCGTTCGATCGCGTCCAGGTCGGGCTGACGGCGCCGCGGCGGGCGGGCACGGCCTCGGCGCGTTCGCTCGTCGAGATCCTCCACTGCGTGGGTGGGCCGACGTGCGCGCGGGGCAACCAGCTCGTGCGATCGATCGTCCGGACGTACGGGGGGCGTGCGCGCATCGAGCTCGGTGACGCGTGGAGCGGCGTCGACGCCGCGAGGCTGCGTCACGCGATCGCGCTGCGCTGCGCCGACGCCCAGGGCCAGGCGTGGCGCCTCTTCGATCACCTGGTCGATCACGAGGGCCGCGCGACGACGCCGGAGCTCGTCGCCGCGGCGCGCGCCGTCGCGCTCGACGAGCCGTCGTTCCGCGCGTGCGTCGCGGCCGACCGTCACCTCGAGGCGATCACCGAGGATCGCCTGCGCGCGGAGCAGCTCGGGCTCGATCTCAACGTCCTCGGGATCTGGGTCGATGGACAGCGCGTCGACAACGTCGGCGATGAAGCGCACGTCCTCCAAACGATCGGCCAGGCCCTCGCTGTCGCTGGGCCGTAGCGGTCGATTCTTGAACAGATCTGTTCAGAGCCTATCCACAGGGCAATCCGGAATTTGAACAATGGTTCCCGGGATCTGCAGGAGTCGCCTCTGTTTTCAACAGGATATGGCGGGCACGTAGCTTGCGTAAGCGACCCCACGCGCATTGCGAGGAGGACGCACCATGCACGCTCGAGTCTTGCCCTTGTTGGCCGTTTCCCTGGCGATGGCGGTGGTGGTCGAGGACGGCTCGCCCGCCGTGGCGGGTGACTTCCCGCATCGCATCACGTGCGAGGGCGACAGCCTCTCGCGCGGGTTCAACGCGCGCGACAACTGCGACGACCTGCTCGAGTGCATCGGCAACATGGGCGATGACCTCGCGAACGCGTACAGCTGCGGCTCGGCGCCGCACAGCTTCCGCTCGCGCATGGGCGCGACGTCGACGGTCCACAAGGGCGCGAACGGCGCGACGTGGATGGGCCAGTCGACCCAGCAGACGAGTGACGGCCTCACCGCCGGCGGCAGCCACACCGTCGTCATCGGCCTCGGCGGCAACGACCTCATGCAGAAGCTCGGCGGGACGCTGCCGACCCAGGCCGAGTTCCGCACCAAGGTCCGGGCCGCGCTCGCGCAGCTCACGTCGGCGCCGACGTCCCAGCGACCGGCGAACGTCGTCCTCGTGGCGGTGCCCGACGTCGTGCACCTCTACAACACGATGCGCACGAAGAAGCACTTCGCCTTCGAGACCTGCCAGGGCATCTGGGACGACTTCAAGGGTCCCATCAGCTCGGGCCTCCAGGTGTGTGAACCGAAATGGTGGAACCCGCTGTCGTGGCTGTGCGGCATCGCCAACCTGCTGCAGAAGTGGACCAACTGGGTCGATGGTCTGAAGAACGTCGTCGTCTGGGCGTGGGACGCGGTCGGCACGCCGCGCTTCCCCGGCGGCTACGTGCTCAACAGCGCCGCGCCCGCCTCCAACCGCACCCTCGCGGCCGCGCGCCAGGTCGAGTTCAACCAGGTGCTGCAGCAGGAGGCCGCCAGCTACAACGGCGTCGGCGGCGTTCGCGTCGCGTACGCCGCGACGCTCGGGACCTACAAGTTCGACGCGAGCCAGGTGTCGAAGCTCGACTGCTTCCACTCGAACGTCGCCGGGCAGAAGAAGATCGCCGAGATGGTCTGGAACGACTCGAACCAGTCGATCATGAGCATCGGCGCGTACGCGGGCACCGTGGGGACGGGCAGCGACGTCACCCCCGCCGTCGACACGATCGCGCCGAAGGTCGCCACCGGCTGGACCGGCGGCTGGGCCGACAACTGGTCGACGCTCCGCCAGGAGATGTCGACGATCGAGGGGGCGCCCGGCGATCTCTCCGGGAACCACGCCGAGATCGAGGTGTGGGCGCAGAACCAGGGCTACGACAGCGCGTATGCGTGCACGTCCAGCCCGGGGTGTTACCTGGGCAGGCTGCGCGAGCCGAACAGCACGCACTCGTACATGATCAGCTATCGCGATCCGTACGGCTACGCGGATCCCGCGGGCTACTACGACTACTGGCGCACGTGGGTGAAGCCGGTCGACGCCAAGGGCAACGCCGGCACGCTCTACGCCGGCCCGTGGTTCTGAGCCGCGCCGGGGCGAGGCTCGGATTCAGAGCGGCGCGCCCTGCTGGATCCACTCCATGATCACGATGTAGTCGGGATCGAGCGTGGTCAGGAACGTCGCGTTCGGGTGGTTGGGCGGATCCTCGTAGAGCGGCTTGGTGAGGAGCAGCGAGAGCGCCGCCTGCGCGGGCGGGTTGACGACGCCGGGGCGACCCATGATCGCCTCGTGCGCGGCGGCGACGGGCAGGTCGAACTGGAGGAGCGCGGCGGTGCCGAGCGCGGTGTGGCAATTGGCGCAGCCGAGGCCGCCGTTGGCCGCCTTCTGCAGGCGCGGATGCACGTCGGTGGTGAAGGTGCGCGCGCCCGGCGGCGGCGTCATGTCGTCGTCGCCGCCGCCGGTGGCCGCGAGGGTCGCGCCGTCGGCGATCGCCTCGACGGGGATCTCGTAGGTCCGGATCTGCGGCGTGCCACCGCCGCCACCGCCGCCCCCACCACCGCCGCCGCCGCCCGTCGTGTAGTTGACCTTGAGCGTGTACGTGCCGGGCGGCACGTCGAGGAAGCCGACGCGCGCCTTGCCGTCGAAGGCGGTCGACACCGCGAGGGTCGCGTTCGAGACCAGGTCGCCGTTGGCGCCGAAGAAGTAGGGGCCGAGGCCGACCGGCGCGTTCAGCGCATCGACGAGCGTGATGTCGGCGAGCGGGACGCCCTCGAGGGGGGTGCCGTTGTTGCGGATGAGGAGCCCGAACAGCACCGCGCGGCCCGCCGTCGGCGTCAGGCCGAGCGACGCGTACTGGCGGCGCGAGTCGTTGACGCTGACGATCGTGAGGTCGGTCATCGGCAGCGACTGATCGGTGACGCGGATCGGCGCCGACCGCGTCGGACGGTAGTTGGTGCGCGACGCGGACGCGTAGAAGACGCTGCCCGGGGGCACGGCGAGCTCGTAGGCGCCGGTCGCGTCCGAGCTGTCGCTCGACGCCGGCGTCATGCCCTCGGTCGCGAGCAGCACGCCATCGAGCGGCGTGGCCGTGAAGTAGTCGAGGGTGCGACCCGACACGGTCAGGGCGCCCGGATCGGGGGCGGCGTCCACGTCCCCACCCGCATCGACGCCGTCGTCGCCTCCCCCAGGTGGATCGCCCACGCAGGCGGCCAGAGCGAAGGGGAGGGTGAAGACGATGGAGAGGCGACGCATGGCCTCCTGTTCATCAAGGGTCATGCCACTTTCGGTTCGCTGTGCAGAGGTCGTACGCCCCCGAAATCGCAGCGTGAACCACGGTCGTCGCCTGGGGGGGACGTCCCCACCCTGCGGCGCGGCTTGCCGTGATCAGAGGCGGGCCGTATGTTCCGCCGCGCCCGACAGTCGGGCGCGGCGCACTCATCGCAACCGGGGCGCCTAACGCGGCGGATGCCGCAGGAGTCTCGATGCTCGGCGAAGATCTCCGCGAGGCGCTCACCTTCGATGATGTCCTGCTCGTACCGGGGTTCAGCGAGGTCCTGCCCAAGGACGTCGATGTCTCGACCCAGCTGACCGCGGCGATCGCGCTGCGCATCCCGCTGGTCAGCTCGGCGATGGACACCGTCACCGAGAGCGCGACCGCGATCCGCATGGCGCGCGAGGGCGGCGTCGGCTTCATCCACAAGAACCTCTCGATCGAGGATCAGGCGCGCGAGGTCGTGCGGGTGAAGAAGGCCGAGAGCGGCATCGTCGTCGATCCGGTGACGGTGACCGGCGAGCGCCGGCTCGAGGACGCGCTCGCGCTCATGCGCCAGTACCGCATCAGCGGCCTGCCGGTGATCGACGGCGAGAAGCGGCCGATCGGCATCCTGACCAACCGCGACGTGCGGTTCGAGAAGAACCTGACCCAGCGCGTGGCCGACGTGATGACGCGGAAGCTCATCACGGTGAAGGACGGGGTCGGGCTCGAGGCCGCCAAGGAGCTCCTCCACAAGAACCGCATCGAGAAGCTGCTCGTCGTCGACGACGCCGGGCGACTGAAGGGCCTCATCACGATCAAGGACATCGAGCAGGCCGAGGCCCACCCGTTCGCGGCCAAGGACGAGCTCGGCCGCCTGCGCTGCGGCGCCGCGGTCGGCGTCGGGCCCGATCGCGAGGCGCGCATCGACGCCTTGCTCGCGGCCGGCGCCGATCTCATCTGCGTGGACACCGCACACGGCCACTCGAAGGGCGTGATCGAGTCGGTCCGGCAGATCCGGAAGCAGTTCCCGAGGATGCAGCTGGTCGCCGGCAACGTCGCCACCGGGCCGGCGACGATGGCGCTCATCGAGGCCGGCGTCGACGCGGTCAAGGTCGGCGTCGGCCCCGGCTCGATCTGCACGACGCGGATCGTCGCCGGCGTCGGCGTGCCACAGCTCACCGCGATCTCCGACGCGGTCGCCGCGGCGCGCGCCGCGGGCGGCGTGCCCATCATCGCCGACGGCGGCATCAAGTACTCGGGCGACGTCGCCAAGGCGCTCGCCGCCGGCGCGTCGACGGTGATGATCGGCAGCCTCTTCGCCGGCACCGACGAGGCGCCCGGCGAGATCATCCTGTACCAGGGTCGCAGCTACAAGTCGTACCGCGGCATGGGCTCGATCGGCGCGATGAAGGAAGGGTCGAAGGACCGTTACTTCCAGGGTGACGTCGAGGCGCCGCAGAAGCTCGTGCCCGAGGGCATCGAGGGCCGCGTGCCGTACAAGGGCCCGCTGCGCGAATCGATCTACCAGCTCGTCGGCGGGCTACGCTCGTCGATGGGCTACGTCGGCGCCGCCTCGATCGAGGAGCTCCGCACCAGCGCCCAGTTCGTGCGGATCACCTCGCAGGGCCTGCGCGAGTCGCACGTCCACGACGTGATCATCACGAAAGAGGCTCCGAACTACCGTGTGGAGTGACGCGCCGGAATCGTGCCGCAGCGGGGCTGACCAGCGAACCCGGACACCCTGCATCATCGAGACCTGGGGGACGCGGTACACGTCCCCCAGACCCCCATCCGGGACGTTCTGCGCGGCGTCTACCAGACCACCACCGGGCGTTCAGCGTCGCTAGGAGCTCGCAACCACTCATGGCACACCAGCTCGTCCTCGTCCTCGACTTCGGCTCGCAGTTCACCCAGCTGATCGCGCGCCGCGTGCGCGAGCAGGCCGTCTACTGCGAGATCCATCCCTACACGCTCACGATCGAGAAGATCGGGGCGATGAAGCCGGCGGCGATCATCCTCTCGGGTGGGCCGTCGTCGGTGTACGAGGAGGGCGCGCCGACGATCTCGCCCGAGCTCTACGCGCTCGGGGTGCCGATCCTCGGCATCTGCTACGGCGCGCAGCTCACCGCGCGCCTCCTCGGCGGTGACGTCCGGCCGGCGGACAAGCGCGAGTACGGGCGCGCGGTCGTGCGCGTGCGCGGCGAGGGCGCCGACGTCGGCGCCTTCCGCGGCCTCGCCGGCGGCGAGGAGCTGACGGTGTGGGCGTCACACGGCGATCACGTCGAGGGGCTGCCCCCCGGCTTCGTGCACACGGCCGAGAGCGACAACTGTCCGTTCGCCGGCTTCGCCCACGTCGCGAAGAAGATCCACTGCGTCCAGTTCCACCCCGAGGTGGTGCACACGCCGCGCGGCGCCGAGCTGCTCGCCAGCTTCCTCTTCGGCGTCGCCGGGCTCGCCGGCGACTGGTCGATGGCGTCGTTCGTCGACGAGGCGGTCGCCCGGATCCGGGCCCAGGTCGGCCCCGACGGGCGCGTGATCTGCGGCCTCTCCGGCGGCGTCGACAGCTCGGTGGCGGCCGCGCTCATCCATCGCGCGATCGGTGACCGTCTCACCTGCATCTTCGTCGACAACGGCCTCCTGCGCCGCGCGGAGCGCGAGGGTGTCGCCACGATGTTCCGCGATCACTTCAAGGTCGACCTCCGCGTCATCGACGCGGTCGACCGGTTCCTCGACGCGCTCGCCGGCGTCACCGAGCCCGAGAAGAAGCGGAAGATCATCGGCTACGAGTTCATCGCGGTCTTCGAGGAGGAGTCGAAGAAGGTGGTGAACGCCAGGTTCCTCGCCCAGGGCACGCTCTACCCCGACGTGATCGAGAGCGTGTCCGTGCGTGGTCCGGCGGCGGTGATCAAGAGCCACCACAACGTCGGCGGGCTGCCCGAGCGCATGAACCTCGCGCTGGTCGAGCCGCTGCGCGAGCTCTTCAAGGACGAGGTGCGCCTGCTCGGCGCCGAGCTCGGCCTGCCGCGCCACATGCTCTCGCGCCAGCCGTTCCCGGGGCCGGGGCTCGCCGTGCGCTGCCTGGGCGACCTGAGCCGCGCGCGGCTCGACACCCTGCGCGCCGCCGACGCGATCGTCGAGGAGGAGATCCGGGCGGCCGGGCTCTACGAGTCGATCTGGCAGGCCTTCGCGGTGCTCCTGCCCGTGCGCTCGGTCGGCGTCATGGGCGACGCGCGCACGTACGAGGAGGTGGTCGCGGTGCGCGCGGTGCACTCGCTCGACGGCATGACCGCCGACTGGGTGCCGCTGCCGTACGAGCTGCTCGGCCGGGTCTCGTCGCGCATCATCAACGAGGTGCGCGGCGTGAACCGCGTCGTCTACGACATCACGTCGAAGCCGCCGGGCACGATCGAGTGGGAGTGAGCGTGCGCGCGTCCGTCGTGACGGCGCTCGTGTCCGCGTTCGTGCTCGCCAGCGTCGGCGCCGGCTCCGTCGTGGAGGCGGCGCCGTGGACGGCGACGGGCGAGGGCGGGGTGCAGATCGACTGGAGCGCCGGCGTGCTGAAGGCGAAGGGGATCGGGCCCGCCGATCGGCATGCGCCGGCGCCGGCGGTGGCGCGGACGGCGTCGCGGCGCGCGGCGGAGCTCCAGGCGCGGGCCCGGCTGGCGAAGGCCGTGAGGGCGCTCCCGCTGGCGGGCGGCGGTACCGTGGGCGCGGCCATCGACAAGGACGAGGCCGCCAAGGGCCGGCTCGCCGACGAGATCGAGCGGGCGCCGGTGGTCGAGAGCGATCTGCTGACCGATGGATCGTCGCGCGTGACGATCGCGCTCGGAATCGAGGCGGCGCGCCAGGCGTTGTCCGGAGCGCGTGCCGTCGCGTCCGACGAGCAACCGGTCACGTGGATCGTCGAGGCCAGGCGGGCGACGCCGGCGGTGGGCTGGGCGGTCGAGGTCGGCGGTGCGCGCTGGGTGGGGCCGACGCTCTGGGTGCGCGAGCGCGGGGCCGTGCCTCCCGGTGGCGTGGAGGCCAGGGCGACGTCCGCAACCGGGGGCGTGCTCGCCGTGTCCGGTCCGACAGCTCCGCCGCCCGCTGGCGCGCTCGTCGTCGTGGTGGTACCGGAGAAGTAGGTCATGAAGCCCGGATCGTTCCTCGTCGTGCTCGCCGTCGTGCTCGGCCTCGGCTTCGCCGGGCGGCCGGCCGCGGCCGAGGTCGTGACCTACGACGCGCGCGGCCGGGCCGACGACAGCGCCGCCGACCCGCGCACGCAGGCGCTCGACGTCGCGTTCGCGGCGGCGGTGACCGAGGCGGTCGCGGATCTCGCCGGCGCCGCCGCCCGCACCAGGGCGGCCGAGGTCGACCGCGAGATCATCAAGCGCGCGCGGCGCTACGTCGCCTCGTTCCAGGTGAAGGCGCAGTCGGCGGATCGCGGCTCGCTCGAGCTCGAGGTCGCGGTGCGCATCGATCTCGACAAGGTGCGCGCGAGGCTGGGCGAGCTCGGTGTGCCGCTCAAGCCGCGCGAGCCCGGCGCGGTGACGTCGCAGGGTGGGACCGGCGGCAAGACCGCGACCATCCTCCTGCGGGTCACGGGCGCCGGCCCCCTGTCGGCCACCTTCGGCGCCGCCGCGGGGGTCGACGTTCCCGGCGCGACCCGCCTGGCCGAGGCGCTCGCGGCCGCGGGGTACACCGTCGTGCCGTCGTCCGCCGCCGGGCCGCCGCCGGGCCCCGAGCACGAGCTCCCCGTCGACGACACCGGCGCGCGCGCGCTCGGCGCGGATGCGCGCGCGACCGTCGCGGTCGTCATCGGGATCCAGGTCGGCGCGCCGGGCCCGGTGCGGGGGCTCCCCCTCCGCGCCGCCCCCGCGAGCGCGCGCCTGCGCGTCGTCGACGTCGCCACCGGCACGGTGCTCGCCGACGTGACGCTCGCGTCGGGAGCCTGGGGCACCGACGAGCGGTTGCCGCGGGTCGCCGCCGAGGCCGCCGCGGGTGCGGTCGCGAACGCGGCGTGGGCGTCGCGCCGCTCGCCGGCGGCCGGCGCGAACGCGTCGATCACGGCCGCGCGCGGCGTCACCGTGCGCGTGCGCGGCGACCAGGCCTGGTCCGCCGCGAGCGCGATCCGCGCGCAGCTCGCGGGCGCCCCCGGCGTCGAGCGGGTCACGTGGGCGGGGGTCGGCGGCACCGAGGTCGCGCTCGCGATCGCCGGGACCACGGCCGCCAAGGTCGCCGGTCAGGTCAAGACCACGAGCGGCGTCACCGGACGGGTCGCCGTCGACGGCGAGATCGTCGACGTGGAGCTCGCGCCGTGACGCACGCGAGGGGCGTCGCGCTCGTCGTCGGTGGCGTCGTCGCCGTCGTCGCGGCCTGCGGCGGCACGATGCGCGACCCCTCGCGGCCCGACGCCGACGACGCCGTCGTGCGCGTGCGGACCACCGTCCCCGACGCGAGCCTCTGGGTCGACGGTCGCTTCATCGGGCCGATCGGCGGCCTGCGCGGCGGCTTCGCGCTCGAGCCGGGCAAACATCGCGTCGAGCTCCGGCACGACGACTACTGGAGCCACTACGAGGAGCTCGACCTGGCGCCCCGGCAGCGCGTGTTGCTCGACATCGAGATGGCGCCGGTCCTGCCGTAGCCTGCGGGTCTGCCTTAGTATCCCGGCGTGCCGACCCCGCCGCCGCCGCAGCCGCCGCCATCGCCGCCGCCCCGCCCGGAGCGGTCCCTCGCCACCGATCCGCTGGTGTTCGGGATGGTGAGGTGGCTCCTCATCCTCGTCTTCGTCGTCATCGGATGGAACGTGCTGTCGACGCTCGCCAGCATCCTGGCGCCGATCCTCGCCGCGATGGGCATCGCCTACCTGCTCGATCCGGTGCTCGAGCGCCTCGTCGCGCGCGGCATGTCGCGCGCCCTCGCGGCCACGGTCCTCCTGTTCGCGTTCCTCGGCACGATCGTCGGCCTGCTCGTCTTCCTCATCCCGATCATGATCTCGCAGATCGCGATCTTCATCGAGGACCTCCCCGAGATGATCGAGCGCGCGAGCGTCTGGATCGGCGAGCGCACCGGCTACGATCTCCAGTCGCACCTGAACGCGGAGGAGCTGCAGGCGATGCTGGAGAAGGCGGCCGGCCCGCTCCAGCACCTCGCCGAGGTGGCGGTCGGCGGCGCGTTCGCCGTGCTCGCCTTCCTGGCCGAGATCCTGCTGGTCCCGGTGTTCGCGTACTACTTCCTCCTCGACTGGAAGCACATCCAGGCGCGCGTCCGCCGCATCATCCCGCCGCGCAACCGCAACCGTGTGCTCGACATCCTCGGCGAGATCGACGGCGTGGTGTCGGGGTGGGTGCGCGGGCAGGCGATCGTGACGTCGCTCCTCGCCGTGCTCTATGCGATCGCGTTCTGGATCTTCGACGTGCCCCTCGGCATCCCGCTCGGCCTCCTGGTCGGCGCGCTCACGATCATCCCGTTCGTCGGCACCTTCGTCGGCGCGGCGATCACCGCGGTCGTCATCCTGCTCAAGTGGCCGGCTGACGCGGCGTGGGTGATCGGCGGCACGACCGGCACCTTCATCGGGCTGCACCTGCTCGAGGCGGCGGTGCTGACGCCGAAGATCGTGGGGCACAAGGTCGGGCTCTCCGAGTCCGCCGCCCTCTTCGCGGTCGTCGCCGGCGGCAAGCTGCTCGGCTTCGTCGGCATCCTCCTCGCGGTGCCGCTCGCCGCGACGATCGCCGTCCTCCTCCGCCACGCGATTCGCTACTACGAGAAGAGCGGCTTCTTCGGCGTCGAGGACGACGCGCTCGTCAACGTGAGCCCGGCGATGGCGATCATGATGCCGGACGAACGTGCGTCCGGGACCCGCGCGACGCCTCCGGATGGCGACGAGAAGTGACTGTTTTCATGGCGAATGTGCGCCTGGATCGGAAAGCGTAGAAATCGCAGCGCTGGCCCAACCAGGGCGAGCGCTGTGATATAGAAACCGGGCGTCGGGGGCCGTCAGCCCAGAATCACGCCGACGGAAGAAAAAGGATTCCCATGAAGAAGATCCTGTTTGCGGTTGCTTCGATGGCCCTCGTCGCTGGCTGCGGTGGCGGTGGCGCGGACGAGATGCTCGGCAAGATGCGCGGCTTCAAGGACAAGGTCTGCGCGTGCAAGGACAAGGCGTGCGTGGAGAATGTCGAGAAGGAGATGATGGAGTGGGCCATGAAGAACATGGACAAGATGAAGGACATCAAGCCCACGAAGGCCCAGGACGAGCAGGCCGACAAGATCCAGGACGAGATGGAGAAGTGCAAGGAGAAGCACGAGGGCGGCGGCGAGGCTGCGCCGCAGTGAACGCGGGCTGACCGCAAACGGGTCGGCTTCGATGACGGGGAACCTGGACAGGTTCCCCGCACTCGTTTTCGGGGCCGTCGAGGCTGGTACACTGATCCCGATGCGCCACGCCTTGCTCCTGCTCGCCCTGGTCTCTGGTCTCGCATGCAACAAGGGCGAGCCCATGGATCCCCTCGTCAAGGAGACGATGGCCAAGCTCACCGAGGCGCGCGACAAGGGCTGTGCCTGCGCGAACCTCGCGTGTGTGACCAAGGTGCAGAACGAGCTCGGCCACTGGTACCTCGAGAACGCCAAGCGGCTCGAGCCGCTCAACACCAAGGCCACCAAGCAGCAGAACGAGGCCGGCCAGAAGCTCTCGGCCGAGCTCGACGCGTGCGCGAAGAAGCTCCAGGCCGCGGGCGAGTCGGCCACACCGTGAAGCGCGCCCTGGTGGCGCTCTCGCTCGCCGCCTGCGGCGCGGCCTCGAGACCGCCGCCGGAACCGAAACCGAGACCGGAACCGGGACCCAAACCGAAACCGGATCCGAGACCGGATCCGGCGATGGCGGAGGTCCTCGATGCGCTACGCGCCCACCGCGATCGGATGTGCGCGTGCACCGACGCCACGTGCGTCGACGACACCGAGGTCGCGCAGTTCGAGTGGGGCTTCGCGAACAAGCCCCTGGTCGATCGTGCCCGGCCCACGCCCGCGCAAGAGGCGGAGGCGACCGCGCTCATCGAGGCGACCGAGGCCTGCGCCCACGCGCTCCGCCCCGACGCCTGAAGCCTTGCTCCCGGGGCCCGATGATTCAACACAACGTCGCGCCGAGGAGGAGACGGAGGGGGAGACCGAGGGGGAGACCGAGGGGGAGACGGGGACGGGGACGGAGACGGGGACGGAGACGGGGAACCCGCTCATCCTGAGCGAGCGCCAGCGAGCGCGAGTCGAA